>Ga0256404_1000626_pt1 | contig 91396 bp, 76 predicted proteins | sample RumenRJG_01DNA_FD_185990 | JGI IMG/M metagenome (GOLD analysis project Ga0256404, IMG submission 185990) | Bovine rumen microbial communities from Lethbridge, Alberta, Canada - RJG_01 | ecosystem: Host-associated > Mammals > Digestive system > Stomach > Rumen | place: Canada: Alberta | collected... | reverse complement strand
GCCAAAGAAAATTGCACCGCAATTTTCTCTGTATCACAGCGGCGGCGGCAGCCCTGCAAGCGGTGCTACAGGCTCCCCGCAGGGGCGAAATACCCGGAGTACAAACCGCAGGTTTGTGCGAGGGGTGATTTCGCTCTCAAACGCCGAGGGCTTTTAGAGAACGGTTATTCGACTTTTCGTACATCTTTTTCATTGAGCAGATTTCGCCCCTGATTGACGGTCATAAAGTGTTCCAGCGTATCCCTGCGGATGATGGTTTTTCGTCCGACCTTCAGAACAGGCAGCTTGCCCCAGTCTACCAACTTACGCATGGTATTTCTCCCGATGCCCGTACATTCGGCAGCTTCTTCGATGGTAAGTCCCATTTTGGTTGTGCTCATATTCATTCCTCCTTTGTAAAATACTTGTTTTGCAACTCTACAATCATAATTATACTTATTTTGCTATCTTGTGTCAACCTATTTTGCAACCTGTTATTAAATATTTTTGAGAAAATATGCAAAATAGGGTTGCAAATTGCGCACCTTTGTGTTATGATTATATTCGCAAGGAGGTGAAAACCTTGAAAGAAGAAATTACATTCACCGCAAAACAGGTCGGTGGACGAGTGAAGGAACGAAGATTGGAACTGAATCTCACAATGCCGGAACTCGGAAAACGCATAGGAGTGAACAAATCCACCATCCAGCGATATGAAGCAGACGGTGTTGATCCGAAGCGAACCATGATTATCAACGGACTGGCAGAAGCACTTCTGACCACTCCCGAATGGCTGACAGGTCTTTCCGAAGAAAAGGAATATGACACCAAAACGCTCTGCCAGAGAGACATTGAAAGTCACATTGCAAAATACCTTGACAGCGTGAGCGTTGTTCAGGGAGAGCCGCACCAGCAGCTTCTGACCACATTTCTCGGAAAGATGATAGACCTGTACTCGGTACTCTGTTATCACTTTGCTGATGCTATGGCAGAGGTTGACCGTGTAGCTGCTGACGAGGGGCTGAAAGAATCGCTGATGCGATATGCCATTGAGTCGGGCGCAATCACAGAAAAGGTCTATCGCAATGAAATGGAAGCACCGATCGAAGATATGAAACGATTTCTTGACGGGATTTTACATATCTACGATGAGGGTCGCACAAAGGTATCCATGGGCGAACTCTTCGGGATAGTGACGGCAGCCGAGGAAAGGCTGGCCGAAAAGAAAAAATCCGTGGCACCTTGACAAATGAAAATGCCGGCTGAAATAACAACCGGCAAGTGACGCTATTTACTTTACGCACACCATATGTCACAGTCCCGATTGCCACGGATAGAAAGGAGAAATTTTATCTATGGCAAAAGGTTCTGTAAGAAAGAAAGGCAAAAAGTGGTACTACCGCTTTTATATCGAAGATGAAAGCGGAAACCGTGTGCAGAAGGAGTTCCCCGGAACAGAAAGCAAGGCGGAAACAGAAGCACTGCTCCGAAAGGCAATGGAGGACTACGAGGAAAAGAAATTCGTTGCGAAAACGGAGAATGTTACGGTGGGAATGCTGTTAGATCAATGGGTGGAGGAAGAACTGAAGCCCGGTAATCTGAGTAACGGTACGGTTATGGCATATCAGGGTACGGTAAACCGTATCAAGCAGCACCCTATCGGCAACCGAAAGCTGAAAAGTGTAACGGCTGACCATTTGCAGTCATATATCGACCTTCTCAGCTTCGGCGGTACAAATCCCGACGGCACGCAGGCAAAGGCACTCAGCAAAGGGTATCTGCGATTGTTCTCAGCAGTCCTGCAAGGGGCGTTCCGTTTTGCGGTGTTCCCGAAAAGGCTGATCTCCTTTAATCCGATGCAGTATGTAGTGTGGAGGGGCAAAAAGGAAGAATACGAACTGTTCTCAGACGAGGACGGGGATGTGACTTCCGCCCCCACAATCAGCCATGAGCAGTATCTGAAGCTGGAAGAATTCTTGAAAAAGAAAGACAATCCGGCTCTGCTGCCCATTCAGATTGCCTACTACACGGGACTTCGAATCGGAGAGGTATGCGCCCTGACCTGGCAGGATATTAACCTTGACGGTCAGTATCTCACGGTACGCCGCAGTATGCGCTACAACGGAGCAAGGCACAAGACAGAGATAGGAGCAACGAAGCGTAAGAAAGTCCGTACTGTGGACTTCTGCGACACGCTGGCGGCAATCCTTAAGGCAGCCAAAGCCGAGCAGCATAAAAACCGCTTCCGCTACGGAGAACTTTACAGCCTCAACTACTACCGTGAAGTCAAAGAAAAAGACCGTACTTATTACGAGGTTTACAGTCTGCCGAGAACGGAAGAAGTCCCGGAGGGGTACAAGGAAATATCCTTTGTATGCCTTAGACTTGACGGAGCGTTTGAAGCACCGAGTACGGTAGGAATTATGTGCAGGGCGGCAAGGAAAAAGGTTGAGGGATTGGAGGATTTCCACTTCCACCAGCTTCGTCACACCTTCACAAGCAATCTGCTTTCAAACGGTGCAGCACCGAAGGATGTGCAGGAGCTTCTCGGACACGCTGATGTCAGTACCACAATGAACATCTACGCTCACGCTACAAGGGAAGCGAAGCGTACTTCCGCAAGACTGCTGGATAAGGTAGTCGGCGGCGAATAACAAAATTTTCCCTTGTTTCGGCTCATAAGGGCAAAAACAAGGGAAAATACATAAGGTTTGAGAATTACACTGGCGAAAAGCCTTGAAAATGCAGGGTTTACAGAGGGTTTAATAGATAAACAGGAATTTAAAGGGCTATTCAAATCAGGTAGAACATATTGGGCTGATCGTATTGGACTACCCCCTATTGGGACAGACCCTTCTGTTTGAAGTTAACCCCTGAAGGTCATATTGAATTAGACCCCTGAAGTCATACAAACTCCAAGGGGTCACTTAAAACTTCAGGCGTTGAACTTATAGAGCGAAGCGTAAACACCATTCTTACGCATCAATTCATCGTGGGTTCCGCTCTCTTCGATGCCGTTCTCGGTAAGGACTAAGATCCTCTCGGCATTTCTTATAGTCGAAAGCCTGTGGGCAATAACAAGCGTAGTCCTGTTCTTTGCAAGTCTTTCGAGAGACTCTTTGACGATATTCTCACTCTCGTTATCGAGCGCGCTTGTAGCTTCATCGAAGATAAGGATAGGCGGGTTCTTAAGGAAAACTCTCGCGATTGAGATGCGCTGTTTCTGGCCGCCGGAGAGCTTAACGCCGCGTTGGCCTATATCAGTTGCATAACCGTGAGGAAGGGACATGATGAAATCATGCGCGTTCGCAAGTTTTGCAGCTTCGATTATCTCTTCTTCAGTCGCACCCGGCCTTCCGTAGCTGATGTTGTCGTAGATCGTTCCGGCAAACATATAGACATCCTGCTGGACTATTCCGATGTTGTCACGAAGACTCTTGAGGGTTACATCTCTTATATCTTTTCCGTCGATCCTGATCATGCCTTTGGTAACGTCGTAGAATCTGGGTATAAGGCTGCAAAGAGTTGTCTTTCCGCCGCCGGAAGAACCGACCAGCGCAACATAAGCGCCTGCAGGGACTTCAAGATTGATGTGCCTTAATACCCTGTGCGCGCCTTCCTTGTATTTGAATGAGACATCCTCAAATTCGATATCGCCCTTAACGTCCGTCAGAGGCTCTGCACCGTCCTTGTCCTTGATGTCAGGCTCAATGTTGATCATCTCGACAAAACGCTCGAATCCCGTGTAACCGTTTTGGAACTGCTCTGTAAAATCAATAAGCGTTCTTACAGGCTCCGTGAATACGTTGATGTAAAGAAGGAACGTAACAAACTGGTACACTTCGATGAGTCCTTTGCTCATGAGAATACCGCCTGCAACGATGACCAGGATGTTGATAAGGAATGTGAATGCCGTCATGCCGGAATGGAAGATACCCATGTTAAGGTAACTTGCCTTCTTCGCCTTGAGGAATCCGTCATTGCCTATCTTGAATTTCTCGTTCTCGATCTCTTCATTTGCAAAAGACTTAACGACTCTTATACCTGAGAGGTTATCTTCGATCTGCGTGTTGATCTCCGCGATCTTTACCCTGTTCATCTTAAAGGCTTTGCGCATTCTCTTGTTAAGGATAAAAGCAAAGACAAACATCACAGGCAAAAGGATGAATGCTGCGATAGTCAGATAACCGCTGGTGCAAGTAAGGATCACAAACGAGCCGATTATCTTTATAAGAGAAATAACTATATTTTCAGGTCCGTGATGCAGGAGTTCAGTGATCTCAAAAAGGTCATTCGTGATCCTGCTCATGAGCTGTCCAACTTTCTGGTCATCGTAGAACGAGAATGAGAGTTTCTGGTAGTGCGCAAATATCTCGGCCCTCATATCGTATTCCATCTTGGCGCCCATGACGTGACCGACATATGAGATGTAGTAATTCGCAAAGAACTGGATTATGACAAGTGCAACGAGGATCACTGCAAATGTCAGGATCTTTCTCATGCCCTCTTCTGCTGTCAGGTGCGGGATCTCATTTGTAATATCTCCGACTACGAGAGGGATTACAAGTGATATGCCTGAAGCTACAATCGCGAAAAGCATATCCAGGAAAAATGTTCCCAGATAAGGCTTGTAGTAACTTATCATTCTTTTAAGGTTATCCCTCATACTGTCTCCCCCCCCATTTCACAAGATATAGCAAAGAATGATACCATAATAATCACGAAGGTAAAGTATCTATATTACAGTTTTTCGATTTTTTATAGCCATTTGCATTGGAATTAAGGAGCGCCTATGAACATCACCGGGTTAAGCTATAAGTTCATAATGTTCAGTCCGACCATCGATCAGATAATCGATGCGGATATTCCGTTTACCGGAGATAACCTTGAGATCACGGAAAACTTCAGATTCTCAAATGATATTTCAGTAAAGCACTTCAAACTTACCAATGAAACGATCGGTATTTTCAGATCACTCATCGAAAAATACAAGATCACGGAATGGATCGGCAAAACGTCCTCCGATCCCGTTATTTACAATGACGAGCATACTCACGTCATCACTTCCCTGACACTGAAATCAGAAGATGGAAGTTCAGCAGAGATCACTTTCAGAGAAGGAGCGGAAGACATATATAGACAAGCTTCTGACGAATTCCGTAAAGCGTTTTTCACCGCCGCTTCAAATGAAGCGCTCATATCAGAGGAAAAGAAATATCCTAACTTAAAAGAAGCACGTCTGATAAAGGAAGAACACGGTCCCGTAACAGCAGTTGAGACTCATCATTTCTCAAGCGGAATGATGTACAACAGCAATGTAACTACCAAGCAGAAGATCAGTAAAATACCGGGCAAGGACGGGACTGTTCTTGTCGAGTTATACAGGAAGGCAGGCAACCTCCCCGAACAGACCGACAGCAAGGAAGTTGAATCGGATATCTTTGCAAAGATCCAGAAGATTTCCGATAAGGAAAACATTCCCGGATGGCATTACGTCCAGAGAGATCCGAGCATACCTGTCGACAGATCCATGATGCCCATGGATTATTCTGCAAGTTCTTCTCTTACCATTATCTATGACGATTCCCTGATCACAGGCTGTACCGGAATCAGAAGGACCATCGGTGAAACCGCATGCGATATGGGCGGAGCTGAAGTCGATAAGGCGATCTGCGAACTGATCACGGAATGTGTAACTAAATCAGGCGCACATATCGAAGTATCTAACGTTAATCCTTATATCGCAGCTGCATATAACGCAGGAGAACCGGTTCCGCAGCAAATACCGATGAACGGGTTCATGGGTATGGGCAAGATGCAGGGCTTTGCAAATCATGCGCCCGCACCTGATGTCTCAACTGAAGGTTCAACACTGAATCCCGACGGGACATGGGACTGCAAATGCGGTGCCAAAAATCTTAACGGAAAATTCTGCAGCGAGTGCGGATACCCGAAGCCGACTGCATAACTATTTGGTATAATTACCTGGTTTGAATAATGTATATTCATCCCGGGGGTAATTATGATCGCTATCTGGTATGTCGCGTTGGCAGCTCTTCTTTTTGTCGGAATTAAATTCAGCAAGAATAAAGAATGGAACGACGGCAATATGTCATTTGACCAGACCAAGTGTTTCCTTGGTTTCTGCGCTGTCATCATCTGCTTCCATCACATGGCCCAGGTCACATGTGCACCATGGCTCAACCCCTTCTTCATCAGAAAGGGACTGGACATCTTCGTAACAGCAGGATATCCGATGGTCGGAATGTTCCTCTTCTGTTCAGGCTTCGGTCTTTACAAGAGCGCGAAAACAAAGCCTGATTTCTTCAAGCGTTTCATACCGGTAAGGATAATCCCGATCCTTATTCCTACAATACTTACGGAACTCGTATATGTCTACTTCAGACACTTAAGACATCTTCCGATAAGATTCAAGAACCCCTTCATGACCGGAAACCACGATACCGTCCACCCTTTCATCTGGTATATTCCCTGCATACTACTCCTTTACATTCTCTTCTATGTAGGTTTCGGTCTTTTCAAAAAAGACTGGGCAGGAATACTTACGGTTGCACTAGGCTCAGGTGCATGGATCTTCTTCTGCATCAGATACGGTTACGGCACATGGTGGTTCAACACTGTCCACATGTTCCTTTTGGGAATCCTTGTGTCTAAATTTGAGAAGAAGTTTTTCGAGAGCTGCAAAAAGCTCTATGTATTAAAACTGATCATCACATTAGCAGCTGCTGCCGTTTTATGGCGTCTTGCTGATAATGCAGGCAATCTGTATTTCCAGATAACGCACACAAACTGGACAGAGGCAAACGGTTATAAGGCAGATCTTTTCGCATGGATATTCCAGTTCCTTTATACCATCGCATTTGCAATGCTCTATTACCTTCTCAGCATGAAGATGAAGGTCGGAAATCCCGTCCTCAGATTCCTCGGCAAGTTCACTCTGGAACTCTATCTTATCCACGGAATCTTCATCAATATGTTCGGTTACTGCATGATCAAGGAACCTGCACTGCCTGTCTATTACATCAAGAATGTACCGTTGTTTGTGCTTGTAGTTCTTGCATGTTCCATTCCGGTCTCATTTGGCCTGAGCTTAATAGATAAAAAGGTCGGAAAGATTCTCCGACCGAAAAAAGCAAATTAAACTGTACAAAAAGTGTGATTTGGGGTCATGTTTAAAAGTGCAAATCAGACGAATCAATTATAATTGACATTAATTTGAGCCGTATTGTATATTTATTTAGGAATAAGAAATCAAAGGGGTAGTGTTATATGGCAATTTGGGACAATCCTGCAAATAACGCAGGAAGATTCGGCTCACCAAAGGTCAGGACTTTCTCGGCAGACTCATATAAGTGTCCGAACTGTGCATCCAACCTTGTTTATGATGCTGAACACGGTGCATCGATCTGCCGCAACTGTGGTGGTCTTTTCGATCCCGATACACTTGAGAAAGTCGGCTCATTCGGACTTTTAAATCCGGAGAAAAACTACGACGGTACGATAGAGATCAGCAAAGAAGATGCTGAGCGTATTGAGATCGTCTGTAATTCATGCGGCGCAGAGATCGTAACGGATAAGAACACTTCATCAACGTTCTGTGCTTTCTGCGGTTCACCTGCACTCGTTACAAGAAGACTTACGCGTGAGTTCAAACCCGACTACATCATTCCTTTCCAGTTCGATAAGGAAAAGGCGATCAAGATATTTGAAGAACACTGCGAAAGCGTCGGTCACCTTCCCAAGAACTTCAAATCGGCCAAAGTCTTGTCAAAGATGACGGGACTTTATGTTCCTACGTGGATTATCTCATCAGAGGTTGAAGTAAAAGTTGCCGGACAGGCCAAGACAGGAAAGATGGTTGATGAAGCATATCAGGAAAATCACTCGTCAACATCACAAAGCTTTTCAAGACTGACATACGGCAAAGTCTATTTCAGACTCAAGGACGTACCGTTCGACGGAGAACTCAAGATAGCCAACAACCTTATGGCTGCCGCAGAGCCCTTTGACTATTCGGCGCTCGAAAGATTCAGACCTGAATTCCTTCAGGGATACTTTGCGGAAAAGTACGATGAACAGCCTCTCGACATGACAGACAGGATCTACAAGAGACTCGACAAATATGCTTTGCAGGTATGCGATGCGGTTGATTTCGGTTACGATGACTTCGTTCCCAGTTCAGACATGAGCGTTGTTACTTATAACAATCAGGATATTAAGTATGCACTTCTTCCCTGCTGGTTCTTAAGTGTTGATTACGACGGCGTTAATTATCAGTACATCGTTAACGGTCAGACGGGTAAAGTCTCAGGCGAGTTCCCTTATGCCAAAGGCTGGGAAACAATAGAACGCACCGGTAGAAAAGCCAGAATGGAAGCAGTCAGCTGGAACTCCGGCCTTCGTGTTCTCCTTTATGCCACACCGGCCATCATTTTGGGTATCCTGCGTTTTATCTCAGGCTTCTCCAGAGACTCGGCAGTCATGATGTTTATTTTCGAGCATCCGTTTGAACTTCTGTTACTTCTTCTTGCACTCGGCGGAGCTGCATATGTGTGCGCGGAGATCCTGCCGAAGGTCCTTCACAGCAGGGAAAAGCATGATATCGAGATGCTTTCGAAGGCAAGCAGCCACGACCTGGCTCCCGAACCCGGTGTCGAAAACTATTACGATACCGCATTCCCTGTCACGGCAATTGAGACAACAAAGGATTTCGTATCACTCGAGGAAGGCTGGAATTACGCTGATAAACAAAGCTTCGACTTCAAAACAGCTATCCCCGAGGCTGAAACCCAGGGTCCTGATGAGAATGCCACTGACTTTGAAAAGCAGGGCTTTGGACGTCAGATGCTAAGATAAAAATCATTCCAAGGCTTGAATTCATCCGCGCTTCGCCTGTGCGGAAAGAGCCTTGGAATATACTTTTCCTATTAATGCTTAATCGCTTTCTTTTTCAGACGATGTCTTGCCCTTGGAAAGCTTATATAACTCCTCTGCGGCAAGCCTTGTTTTCGCGACAATGTCGCCTTCCTTCGGAAAGCAGAAGTAAAGGCAGTCATTCGTGCCGATTGAAACTATGTCTCCGATCTCATACCAGAAGTAATCGGAATTAACGCTGTAAGAAGCACTTGGTGCCTGTTCGTAGTGAAGTTTGCCGTCACAACCGTCAAGTATGAATCCGTTGTTATCGTGGTGAAGCCTTCCTGTTCCTATCATATAGAGAGCCTTGGAATCCTTAAGGACCGCTATATCGCAAGGAACATCAAGAGCATATGTCTCTTTAGAGATTTCTTCTTTGATTTGTTCTCTTTCCCATTTGAACCAATCAGGAATATGAGTAAACTTCGGCTCGACATTAACGCCCTTAAGCCTTCCCAAAGTATCGAGTTCATAAGAGGCTCCGCACCCGTGGCATGTCAAGTTGATTCCCTTACCTTCTGTCATACCTTCCTTCAGGCAGTGAGGGCACTTATAAAGAATCCTGTTAAGGCCGTCAGCTCTGAAAGGTTCATCTATCTCGATATTGTTGTCCTGCTGCCACTTGAAGTAATCGAGCGTGAATTCTTTATCCAGCATCTCATCTATCTGTCTTACCTTTGTATTGGCAAGCTCTTCAGGAGTAAAAAGGCACTTCATCGTGCAGCTTACCTTTACATCGCGCTTCTGAAGATTATTGTAGAGCGGATCTCTGGTAAATGCTCCATATGTGGTGATCATGACGACAGGATGCTTAAGTTTCTTAAGAAGTACGCCTAATCTTCTGGGAATCCTGGTGCCTGTACCATCAAGAGAATAACCGGCTTCAGGATACATCAGCACACTTGCCTTATTGACGTTAAGCGCATGATCCATATCGGAGATCAGCGAAATATCTGAAACGAATTTCCTTGTGGGTATACAGCCCAACGACCTCATAAGACCTTCTTTGCCTACCAGCGCATCAGACGTGCAGACTATGCTGAACGGACGCCCTTTAAGCACTTTGAAAGCTATGGAAAGATCTGTGAAGCTGCAATGATTCATCAGTATCATCCACGGGCCGTCGCCGGCTTTATCCATATCGATCTGATCATATGTGAAATCAACTTTTTTAAGCTCGCCGTTAAGCAGGAGACGTGCAACGCCTGCAAGCAGAGCGGACGGCTTCTTAGGCTTTTTATGCTCCCATGAAGGAAGAGCCATAGCCTGTTCGTATGTGATGTGCTTAGTCTTTATCTTCATGGTATTAATTATACATATAAAGGCGTCGTCTCAAAATGCCGTATTTTTTTCGGAGTCTTTGACCTCATATCGCAGAAAAATCACAGTAACCGTCATAGTGCACTGTGACTTCTAGTGTGATTTTTTAATAGAGTCTCGAAAAAATCACAGTAACCGTCAGGGTGTACTGTGACTTCTACTGTGATTTTTTTAAAGAAACAGGGACCATCGCAGTGATCAGCGACAGTCCCTTTATTATTTACTCGTCATCAAGTTTCAAAACGCTCATGAAGGCTTCCTGCGGTACTTCGACGGATCCTACCTGTCTCATACGCTTCTTACCTTCCTTCTGCTTTTCGAGGAGTTTCTTCTTACGTGAGATATCACCGCCGTAGCACTTGGAAGTAACGTCCTTACGGTAAGCCTTGATCGTCTCTCTTGCAATGATCTTGCCGCCGATCGCAGCCTGTACCGGAATCTCGAACTGCTGCCTCGGGATGTTCTCCTTGAGCTTCTCGCACATTCTTCTTCCTCTTGCGTAGGCCTTGTCCGCATGTACGATGAATGACAATGCATCGACGGGATCTCCGTTAAGAAGAATGTCGAGCTTAACGAGCTTGGATCTCTGGTATCCTGCAGGCTCGTAGTCAAGTGAAGCATAACCTCTCGTGCGTGATTTGAGCGCATCGAAAAAGTCATAGATTATCTCATTCAAAGGCATCTTGTAGTGAAGCATTACACGCTTCTCATCAAGATACTTCATGTCTGTATATTCACCGCGGCGCTCCTGGCAGAGCTCCATGATGTTTCCGACATATTCCTTAGGAAGCATTATCGTTGCCTTAACGATAGGCTCTTCCATGTAATCGATGGATGCCGGATCAGGCATGTTCGTAGGGTTGGAGCAGTCAACGACAGAGCCGTCCGTAAGATAGATCTTATAGATAACGGAAGGCGCTGTGCTGATAAGATCGAGATTGAACTCTCGCTCAAGTCTTTCCTGGATTACTTCGTAGTGCAAAAGTCCTAAGAATCCGCATCTGAAACCGAAGCCCAGAGCAGCTGATGTCTCTGCATCAAATGAGAGGGCAGCATCGTTTAATCTTAACTTTTCGAGTGCATCCTTAAGGTCGCCGTATCTTGCGCCGTCAACGGGATAGATTCCGCAGAATACCATCTGCTGGATTCCCTTATATCCGATGAGCGGCTCTTCCGCAGGATTCTCCGCAAGCGTAACGGTATCGCCCGGAGCGGTATCTCTTACGTTCTTGATCGAAGCGCAGATATATCCTACCTCGCCTGCTTTGAGCGATTCTGTAGGTACAAGTTCGCCCGGATGGAACATACCTAATTCGGTTACGGTGAACTCTTTTCCGGAGTGCATCATCCTTATGCGGTCACCGGTCTTTACGGTGCCGTCCTTGACTCTTACGCTGACGATAACGCCCTTATAGGAGTCGTACTTGGAATCGAAAACAAGGGCCTTCAGAGGCGCATTCTCGTCGCCCTCAGGTGCGGGAAGATATTCAACTACCTTCTCCAATACTTCGTCGATATTGATATCGCTCTTTGCCGAGATAAGCGGTGCATAAGATGCATCAAGTCCGATGTCATCTTCGATCTCCTGACGGACCTCTTCAGGTCTTGCGGAAGGAAGATCGATCTTGTTGATTACCGGAAGCACTTCAAGGTCAGCATCAACTGCCAGATAAACATTGGCAAGAGTCTGTGCTTCGACACCCTGCGAGCTGTCTACGACAAGGATCGCGCCGTCACATGCCGCAAGTGATCTTGAGACCTCATAATTGAAGTCGACATGGCCTGGCGTGTCGATGAGATTAAGCAGATATGTATTGCCGTCAGAAGCAACGTAAGGAAGTCTTACGGCCTGTGACTTGATGGTGATACCGCGCTCACGCTCAATGTCCATGTTATCAAGGATCTGATCCTGCATCTCACGCTTTTCCCTTACGTGTGTATGCTCGATAAGACGGTCGGCCAGTGTGGACTTGCCGTGATCGATGTGCGCGATAATGCAGAAGTTTCTTATGTATTTACGGTAGTTTTCGCTCATGTATTATTCCTTAATGTCAGAGTATCTTTATCTCATTAAGCGGGAAGACTCTGATAATGGCAACGCCCTTGATCCTGTCTGCCGTAAAGGGACCGAGATTACGTGAGTCATTACTTACAGGTCTGTTATCACCAAGGCAGTAATACTCATTATCTCCCAATACGATCTCGTTGCCTTTCTTCATTGCATCGTCCATCATGGTCGTCTTTGTGCCTTCAGGAAGATAATTCTCCTGAAGAAGATAGAAATCACTGGAATCGGCAGGCTTGATATAAACGTTGCCGTCTTCGATCTTTACGGTCTCTCCGGGAAGTCCTACGATTCTCTTAACGAGATACTCTTTACTGTAGTAACCTTCCATGTCGTGACCGTCCAGGATGACGATGTCACCCCTCTTGTATGAATGGAAATAAGTTGAGATCTTCTGCGCATAGATCACATCGCCCGAAGACAGTGTCGGCTTCATGGAATCGCCGTAAACGTTGTCTCTCTGAACGAGGAAAACAACGATGAAGATTCCGGCAAGAACGCCGATGCAGATCGTACGGAACCAGTCAAGGATCTCATATGCGGTGCTTCCCTTTTCGAGCCTTCTCTTATGAGAAACAGGCTTGCTTTCAGAAGCTTCATTCTCCGTCGAAACAGTTTCTTCAGCAGATGCCTTTTCAACATCTGTCTCCTCAGACTGCTTTACTTCTTCCTCAACGGGCGCATCCGTTATTTTGAAAATCTCATTCTCGTTATCGCTCATTAATTCTCTCCGCTTGTTTCCTCAGTAGCTGTGATACTGATATGCAATTCTTCAAGCTGCTTGTCTGTTACATATCCCGGAGCATCCATCATGATGTCCTGTGCATTCTTGTTCATCGGGAAAGGGATTACCTCACGGATCGTATCCTCTCCTGAAAGGAGCATTACCATACGGTCAACACCGGGAGCGATACCGGCATGCGGCGGAGCGCCGTAGCAGAACGCATTATACATAGCAGGGAACTTCTTCTTAACGTCTTCCTCGCCAAGTCTTACAAGCTCAAATGCCTTGATCATGATCTCCGGATCGTGGTTACGTACGGCACCGGAAGAAAGCTCGATTCCGTTAACTACGAGGTCGTACTGGTCTGCCATGATGGATAGAGGATCAATCTCGCCTTTCTCTGCCTTGAGAAGAACATCAAGACCGCCTGAAGGCATTGAGAAAGGATTATGGCAGAACTCTAATTCGCCTGACTCCTCACCGATCTCATACATCGGGAAATCAACGATCCAGCAGAATGCATACTGTTCCTTATCCATGTGGCCCGGAACTGCCGCGCCGAATGTCTTTACAAGAACGCCTGCCATCTTCTGTGCCTGGCCCTTAGTGCCGCTAGACAATACAACAAGTGTATCAGGCTTAAGGCCTAATTTAGCAACAACTTCGTCCTTCTTGGGAGCTACAAACTTGGAGATGCCTCCGACGATCTCGCCGTTCTCATCCATTCTGAACCAGTAACCCTTGCTGCCTGACTGGATCTCGCAGTCAGACATTGTCTTATCGATGAACTTACGGCTCTCGTGGAAATCAGAGATAACGACTGCCTTGATCTCGCCTTCTGCGAAAGGTGCGAACTCCTCTGTTCTCATGAGGTCTGTTACGTCTGTAACCGTAAGGTCGATACGGAGGTCAGGCTTATCTGTACCGTACTTCTCCATTGCCTCAAGATAAGGAATGCGCATGAACGGAGAGCCTGATGCTCTGTTGTACTTACCGTACTTTGCAAATACAGGAGGCAGTACGTCTTCGATGATCTCGAAAACATCTTCCTGGCTTGCGAAAGCCATCTCCATATCGAGCTGGTAGAACTCACCCGGGCATCTGTCGCCTCTTGCGTCTTCATCTCTGAAGCAGGGTGCGATCTGGAAATATCTGTCGATACCTGAAACCATCAGGAGCTGCTTGAACTGCTGGGGTGCCTGCGGCAATGCATAGAACTTGCCGGGATGCTTTCTTGCAGGAACGAGATAGTCTCTTGCACCCTCAGGTGAAGAAACCGTAAGGATAGGAGTTGTGATCTCCATGAAGTTGTGGTCTATCATCGACTGTCTCAAGGCAGCGATAACATTGCTTCTCAAAATGAGATTCTTCTTAACTTCAGGATTACGGATATCAAGATATCTGTACTTAAGTCTTGCTACTTCATCAGCTTCACGGCTGTGGTTGATCTCGAAAGGAAGCTCGTTATAACGACATCTGCCGAGTACTGTAACCTTCTCGGGTACCACTTCGATATCGCCTGTTGCCTGCTTATCGTTCTTGGAACTTCTTTCTCTTACCGTTCCCTCAACCTTGATCGTGGACTCCTTTGTGATAGCCTTGAATGTCTTCATCATCTCGGCTGTCTCGATAACGATCTGTGTTGTGCCGTAGAAATCGCGAATTACGACAAAGCCGAGCTCTGTGCCGACTTCACGGAAATTCTCGAGCCATCCTGAGAGCATAACTTTCTTGCCCGCATCTCCGAGTCTTAATTCTCCACATGTATGTGTACGTGACTGCATTATATTACCTCCAGCAAATGCTTACTTTTTCTAATTATTTTCCGGTCATGAAATCAACAAGACCGTCAAGCTTAACGGGTGTCTCCGTACCATCAGCCATGTTCTTGACCTTTACTTCGCCTGAAGCAAGCTCATCGTCTCCGATGACAGCAAGGAAAGGAATTCCCTGCTTACCCGCATACTTCATCTGTGCCTTAAAAGACCTTCCTGCCATATCTGTCTCGCAGCCGATGTCAGCAAGTCTTAATGCATAGCAAAGCTTCAGTGCTTCGATTTTCGCTGCGTCAGACATGGAAGCGATATAGATCCTCGTGTATGAAGGTGCTTCCTTCAATACGCCCTGAGCCTCAGCTTCGAGAAGGAGTCTTTCAACGCCCATGGCGAAGCCGATACCAGGTGTGGATGTACCGCCGCAGTCTTCTACGAGACCGTCATATCTTCCGCCGCCGCAGATAGTTCCCTGTGTACCGACGTTCTCAGATACGAACTCGAAAACCGTTCTTGTATAGTAATCCAAACCTCTTACGATATTCGGGTCGATAGTGTAAGAAATGCCGATCGCCTCAAGTCTTATCTTGAGAGCTTCGAAGTGAGCCTTGCAGTCATCGCAAAGGTGATCGATAAGTCTCGGCGCATTCTTGACGATGTCCTTGCCGCCGTCGACCTTGCAGTCGATCATTCTCAAAGGGTTCTTCTCGAATCTTGCCTGGCAGTCCTCACACATTGTTCCGACGTGAGGTCTGAAATAGTCCTTCAAAAGTGTGTTGTATTCTTTGCGGCATGTGGGGCAACCGATCGAATTGATGTGGAGCGCGATGTTCTTAAGTCCCATCTTTTTGAAGAAAACATCGGCAACGGAAATGATCTCCGCATCGATATCAGGACCTGCCGAACCGAATGACTCGAGTCCGAACTGGTGGAACTCACGCATTCTGCCCTTCTGCATCTTCTCATAACGGAATGCCGTGATGTTGTAGAAAAGTCTTACCGGTGAAGGAAGGCTTGTCATGCCGTTCTCGATAAAGCTTCTTACCACACCTGCTGTACCTTCAGGTCTGAGCGTAATGCTTCTTCCGCCCTTGTCCTCAAAGGTATACATTTCTTTGGTAACAACATCGGTGGTATCACCGACACCTCTCTGGAACAGATCTGTCTGCTCGAATGTCGGGATCCTGATCTCTTCATAGCCGAAGGAATGGCATACATTAGCAAAAGTCTTCTCTGCAAGCTGCCAATTGTAGATCTCTGAAGGAAGAATGTCCCTCGTACCCTTCTGTGCCGCGTATCTCATCATAGTTCTCCTAGTCTAATAAATAACACGCGCTATTATAATATTAAAAAGGGCAATAAACAACCTGAAAGCATGGTTTGGACAACCCAGAAGATGTTTGTTGCAGATTTGTCGAACTTTTTTTGCGATTTAGGCCTACAAAAACTCGGAATTCCTCAAAATCCGACTTTTTGTAGGTCTGAAACAGCCTTTTGACATCGACAAATTTGCAACACGGACAGCCATTAAGTAAGGGATTCGAAATGCAATTGTTTGCTCAAAAAGAGGCCGCCTCAATAAGAGACAGCCTCGCCATTGATCAGTTCTGATATTCGAAAATCAGGGCTTGGGCATTGTGTCGCCGGATACCTTCTCGAGAACGACTGTATTTGAGATCAAGCCCATCTTGAGGTGAGCCTTAACATATACAACTCTCTCGTCAGGCGTAACGTCTACTTCAACGTCCTTGCACTTTCTGTTCATGCCGTGCGTCATATGTACCTTGTAGTGACCATAAGGTACGGGGATCCAGACAGACTCTGCATTTGCAAGATGGCCGAGTGGGTTCTCGTTCAAGTAGATGCCCATGCCTACTGCAATACCGTAAGGTGAACCCATACGGTAGATCTGGATCATACCTTCTTCAAGAAGATTTAAAGCATTGCCGCACTTGGCACAGGGTGAACCTGTTGATGCAACATCTACTACATTTCCGCATGACGGACATTTGATTCTGAATAACTGAGACATAAAACAACTCCTCTTACTGCCATATTTTGTTGTAAATCAAAAGGCCTTCATCATGAAGGCCTCTAGCATTATAACATTGATTATTCCGGGAAAGATCAAATCTTCCTCTTCTTAGCTATATACGCCATCCAGTCGTTCTTGGACTGCTCGGCAATGATCTCCATTCCGGCAGCCTTCAAAGCCTCGATCACGCGCTCTTTCTTGTTATTGATGATGCCGGAGCATACGAAGACTCCGTCATCTGCAAGATCTGCGGGAATATCAGCTGCGATCTCTGCGATAACGTCAGCTATTATGTTAGCTACGATAAGGTCATAAGGCGCATTCTTAACGCTCTTAAGCTCGCCTGTGTAGCATTCGACATTGGAGCACTCATTGATCGCGCAGTTCTCTTCAGCGACCTTTACGGCCAGAGAATCGATATCTACAGCATCAACGCTCTTTGCGCCGAGCTTGCTTGCAATTATCGCAAGGATACCCGAACCGGTACCGAGGTCAAGAACAGTGGTGTCAGGCTTGATCACGCGGTCTAAGATCTCTGCACACATGGAAGTAGTCTCATGGGTACCTGTACCGAAAGCAGAACCGGGATCAAGGATAACCTTTATGGCATCCTTTTCGAGCTCGGCATCGCCTTCTTCTATCCATGAAGGACAGATAACGATACGGTCTGAGAGTCTGAACTCTTCGTAATACTTCTTCCAGTTGTTTGCCCAGTCTTCATCATCGACATAGCGGAAGCCTTCAAAGCCCTTGCCTACGTCAAGGAACTCGCCTATCTCTGCGATACGCTGCTTAATGAAGTCCATGGCTTCAGAAGTCGGAAGTTCCTTGTCCGTGATGGAACCGTAGATCATGCCTACGCCATCGGGATTTGCGAACTCTTCGCTCTTTGCACCCATGCGGATGACACCATCGTCTGTCTCGGCAAAATAAGCCTTGATGACAACGTCAACACCATAGCTCTCGATAGTGCCGTCATCACAGTAGCTTAGAGGGTCGTTGTCTATCGTATTTCTGAACTCCTGAGGGTCCTGTGAAGCAATGCCGTCGGCACCAACCTGCGCGAGCATCTCGCAGATAGCTTCGGATGCTTCTTCAGTTGTCTTTATCGTTATTTCTGCCCATCTCATAGTCATGACCTCTTCAATAAAAACGCGGGAACCCACATGAGAATTCCCGCGTAAAATCAGCGTTTTGTATTACTTAAAAATGTTCTTAAGCTTCTGGAAGAACTGGCTTCTCTTCGCATAGTTGCGGTCAGTAAGCGTATTGTTGAACTGATTAAGAAGCTGCTTCTGCTCACGGTTAAGACCTGTAGGAACTTCGAGCACGAACTTGACCACGTGGTCGCCTCTCATGTTCGGATTCGGGTTATTCTTGTTCGGAATACCCTTGTTCCTGAGCGTGATCGTATCGCCGGGCTGAGTGCCTTCCTTGAGGCTGTACTTCTCCTTGCCGTAAATAGTCGGGACTTCGATCTCTCCGCCCAAAGCTGCCTGGGCAAATGTTATCGGCACATTGCAGTATGTTGTATTGCCTTTGCGCTCGAAAACATCATGCGGCTTAACCTTGAATTCAATGTAAAGATCGCCGTAAGGGCCGCCGTTTGTACCGGGCTCACCTTCTCCTCTTACAGGAAGGAGATCGCCTGTGTCGACACCTGCGGGGATCGTAACAGAAAGATTCTTGATCGTCTTGAGTCTTCCCTTGCCTCTGCACTGTGAGCAGGGTGTCTTGATGACTGTACCTCTGCCGTTACATGTGGGGCAGGCCTTTGTGACCATGGTCATACCAAAGAGCGTCTGTGTCTGCTGCTGTACTCTTCCGGCACCTCTGCATGTGGGACATGTCTCAGGCGTTGTTCCGGGCTGTGCGCCTGAACCGTTGCATGACTTACAGATATCTTCTTTTGTCAGCTGGAAAGACTTGGTGCAGCCGAAAGCTGCCTCCATGAATTCAAGCGCCATGTGATACTTAAGATCAGCACCCTTCTGGGGACCTGTTCTTCTCCTTGAAGAACCTCCGAATCCGCCGCCGAAGAATGAATTGAAGATATCTCCAAGGTCAACGTCGTATGCGCCACCGCCATAGCCGCCGCCATAGCCGCCACCGCCGCCGAATCCGTTCGGATCGACACCTGCATGACCGAATCTGTCGTATTTAGCTTTCTTATCGGGGTCAGACAGAATTGAATAGGCTTCATTGACTTCCTTGAACTTAGCCTCGGCCTCCTTGTCACCGGGATGCAAGTCCGGGTGATATTTCTTGGCCTGCTGTCTGAAAGCCTTCTTTATCTCGTCATCGGAAGCACCTTTGGTAACTCCCAAAACCTCATAGTAATCTCTAGCCAAAGAGGAACCCCTCCGTTCTGTTTTCGCGCCTCTGAAAGAGGCATAGATTAGTTAACATACATGTGTCCGGCACATCTGAAATCAGACATGCCGGACTATTGTATCAGATTTTAATTCAATTAGAAGTCGCCGCCTGCGCTCTTGAATCCGTCGCCGTCGCCTGAATTGTCAGGACCAGCGGACTCAGAACCATAACCTGCGAAATCTTCAGCTGAAGGCTGACCCTGGGCACCTGCGCCTGCAGCTGCTGCATCTCCGCCTGCTGCCTGATAGATCTTCTCGCCGAGCTTCATGAGAGCCTGCTGGAGATCTTCAGTACCCTGCTTCATAGCTTCTGTGTCATCCTTGGAGATGGCATCCTTAAGCTTTGAGATGCAATCGTTAACAGGAGCCTTGTCGCTGTCAGAAATCTTGTCACCTGCATCCTTCATTGTCTTCTCTGCCTGGTAGCAAGCTGTCTCTGCCTGGTTCTTGACTTCGACCTTCTCCTTGTTTGCCTTATCTTCAGCTGCGTGCATCTCAGCTTCCTTAACAGCCTTCTGGATGTCTTCCTCACTCATATTGGAAGAAGACTGGATGGTGATCTTCTGCTCACGGCCGGTGCCCTTATCCTTAGCGCTTACGTTTACGATACCGTTAGCATCGATATCGAATGTAACCTCGATCTGCGGAACACCACGGGGTGCGGGTGCGATACCGTCAAGAATGAAGTTACCGAGTGTCTTGTTGTAAGCTGCCATCTCACGCTCGCCCTGGAGTACGTGAACCTCAACCTGTGTCTGGCCGTCAGCCGCTGTGGAGAATACCTGGCTCTTCTTTGTAGGGATCGTTGTATTACGCTCGATCATCTTTGTGCATACACCGCCCATTGTCTCAATACCGAGTGAAAGAGGTGTAACGTCGAGGAGCAGGAGTCCCTTAACGTCGCCTGTGAGAACTGCTGCCTGGATAGCTGCACCGATAGCAACGCACTCGTCAGGGTTGATACCCTTGAAAGGCTCTTTGCCGAAGTAGTTCTTAACTGCATCCTGAACTGCAGGGATTCTTGTTGAACCACCTACGAGGAGGATCTTATCGATGTCAGAAGGTGTGATGGAAGCATCGCTCATTGCACGCTTAACAGGATCCATTGTCTTCTGAACGAGATCAGCTGTGAGCTCGTCGAACTTAGCTCTTGTAAGTGTGATGTCGAGGTGCTTAGGACCTGTAGCATCAGCTGTGATGTAAGGAAGATTGATGTTGGAAGATGTAACGCCGGAAAGCTCGATCTTAGCCTTCTCTGCAGCTTCTCTCAATCTCTGCATAGCCATACGGTCGGATCTGAGGTCAACACCATCAGATGTCTTGAATGATTCAACGAGGTAGTCAACGATCTTGTTATCGAAGTCGTCACCGCCGAGTCTGTTGTTACCTGCTGTTGCAAGAACTTCGAAAACGCCGTCAGCGATATCAAGTACAGATACATCGAATGTACCGCCGCCCAAGTCGAAAACGAGGATCTTCTGATCTGATTCCTTATCGAGACCATAAGCAAGGGAAGCTGCCGTAGGCTCGTTGATGATTCTCAAAACTTCAAGACCTGCGATACGTCCTGCGTCCTTTGTAGCCTGACGCTGTGAGTCTGTGAAGTAAGCAGGAACCGTGATTACTGCCTGTGTTACGGGTGTTCCGAGATAAGCCTCAGCATCGCTCTTGAGCTTTGAGAGGATCATTGCGGAAATCTCCTGAGGTGTGTAGTTCTTATCGTCGATAGTTACCTTATAGTCAGAACCCATCTCTCTCTTGATGGACTGGATAGTACGGTCAGGGTTTGTAACTGCCTGTCTCTTAGCTACCTGTCCGATGAGTCTCTCGCCTGTCTTTGTAAAACCTACAACTGAAGGTGTTGTTCTGTTACCCTCGGGATTAGGGATAACTACTGTTTCAGAACCTTCCATAACTGCAACACATGAGTTTGTTGTACCAAGGTCAATACCAATTACTTTTGCCATTTTATTTACCTCCTTTAGTCCTATGACGGACTTTCAAATTATCTATCTCTATTTATGCTTTCTTGCTGTCAAGGATCTTGTCTACGATGCCGTAATCAAGTGCTTCCTGAGCTGTCATCCAGTGGTCTCTGTCTGTATCCTTCATCAAGGTCTCAAGGTCTTTGCCGCAGTTGTCTGCGAGGATCTGGTTGAGTCTCACTCTCGTATCCTTGATGTGGTCAGCAGCGATAAGGATCTCTGTTGCCTGGCCCTGAGCGCCGCCCAAAGGCTGGTGGATCATGACTTCTGCGTTAGGAAGGATACATCTCTTACCCTTTGTACCTGCTGAAAGAAGTACTGAACCCATTGAAGCTGCCATACCCATGCAGATCGTCTGGATGTCAGGCTTGATCAGACGCATTGTGTCGTAGATCATGAGACCGTCAGATACGGATCCTCCGGGGCTGTTGATGTAGAACTGAATATCCTTATCGGGATCCTCTGCCTCGAGGAAGAGGAGCTGAGCCGTAATAAGGCTTGCTGTTACTGAGTTAACTTCTTCTGAAAGGATAACGATTCTTTCCTTAAGAAGTCTTGAATAAATGTCATAGGCGCGCTCGCCACGGCCTGTAGTCTCGATTACTGTAGGAACCAAGCTTGATCTGATTAAATCCATTGTCATTCTCCTTTATCTTCAAATTGTTTTTACTTAGTTGGCTACCTGGACCTGAGCATGTCTGATGACTCTGTCCTTGTACTTATATCCCTTAGCGAAAACCATCGCTATCTCCTGCTCTCCCAGTTCTTCATCGTCGATGTGCATCATCGCATCGTGAAGATTTGGATCGAATTTTGTTCCGCGTTCTGCGGGTATTTCTTCAACACCGATCTTAGCGAGAGTATCCTGTGCCTGTCTTCCGACGAGTTCCATTCCCTGGATGACTTTATCAAGTGATGTCTCGTCTGCTTTCTTTGCACCTTCTGTTGCTCTGTCAAGATTATCGATAAGTGTTAAGAAATCTTTTGTTACGCTTGCGACAGCGTCTGCGTAGAGGTTGTCCTTTTCCTTCTGTGTACGTCTTCTGTAGTTGTCGTACTCTGCGTAAAGGCTCATGTATCTTGCTTCAAGTTCGCTTGACTGATCGTCGGCTTTCGCCTCTTCCTTTACCTCTTTTTTTTCTTCAGAAGGAGCTTCCTCTGCCTTTGCATTCTCTTTCTCGGAGCCTTCTGCCGAAGCCTTGTCGGAAGCTGCAGCGTCTTCTACTGCACTGCCCTCTGCATCGTCCTTTACAGGCTCATCATCAGCCCCGAAAAATAACTCTTCATCTGCCATTTTTATCTTCCTTTCCCTTTTGTTATCTATGTTATGTATCAGGTAAATCTCTTCATCTCTTTGTAAAGCTTTTTCTTAACAAAATCTATCTGGGATATTACCTTCGAATAAAGCATTCTCTTAGGTCCTATGACTCCGATGTTGCCGGAGACTGAATCAGTAAGATTATATGTAGCCGTAATGAAGCTGCAGTCATCAAGACCTTCAAGTGTTATCTCCTGTCCGATCCTGATCATGAAAGAATCATCATCGCTATGCTCTCTGGAATTCTCCATCTCATTTACGTATCCGGCGACCATGCCTGAATCGGAAAGCGTTCCAAGAAGATCTCTTGCACGTCCCAGAGAACTGAAGTCAGGGAGTTCCAAGATCCTATGCTCACCGTCGAGATAGATATTGAGCTCGTCAGCCTGCTTGATGGCAGCATATGCTTCGTACAAAACCTGTTTGAGGAGAGGTTCGGGCACTTCAGTTCCCTTGCCTGCTGTCTCTACTGTAACAAGAGTGATCTCATCTAACGGCTTGCCTGTAAGGTTCTTCTCGATGGCGCCTGAGATCTTCATGATCTGCTCGTCACTTAAGAAATTTGGAATCCTTACAACCTTATCCTTAACAACGCCTGCTGAAAGCACCATAACCACAAGAGCTTTGCCGGGTTCGATCATTAAGATCTTGAGCTGCTTCAAAAAGCTCTTCTTAAGTCTCGGGCTCATAGCGAGGGAAACAAATCCCGTTGTCTCCGAGAGCGTATGTGTAGCATTCTTTATGAGATCTGTTACTTCATCTACGCTTGAATCGATTCTCTTCTCGATCTCGAGTTGTTCCTTTGGAGACAGCTCCTCGATCGTCATGAGTGAATTGACGTATTCGCGGTAACCCTTATCTGAAGGAATACGGCCGGCAGATGTGTGGGGCTTCTCGATAAGTCCGAGGTGCTCTAATTCTGCCATGTCATTACGGAGAGTAGCGGAGCTGACCTGGAAATTGTGACGCTCAATCAATGACTTCGAACCGACAGGCTCGTTGGTAGATACGTAGTCATCTACGATCGCATGCAGAACTTCTTTTTTACGGTTGTCTAAAAGCATTTCAAGTCTCTCCCTTCTCTGATTAGCACTCTATCCCTTCGAGTGCCAACAACAATATACTCTTAAAGTCAAAAATAGTCAAATGAATATTTGAGTGAAATCTGAGGTAGGAAGAACTTGCGATAAATGCACATCTTGGAAGCTTAAAACGGCAGAGTTTCTTACTTCATCTATCAACATAATTTTGAAAAAATGAAGGTAAGATAATTCATATAACAGATAAATTCTTCATCAGTATTAAGCTGCTCCATGATAATCGGCATAATTAGACTTCATATATTCAATCATTCATATTAGAAATCAAATTATTTGCAACTTCCCTTAATGTCCTTTCTCCATAATCTCCACCAATGGCATATGTTGTCAATAATATTTCATTTACTATCTTGCTATATTCTTTTTCATTTTCTGTATCATTATTCAATAATTCTCTGACAATGTTATAACACAATTGTTTTTCTTCTTTACTTGGGTTATACATGACAATACCTCCTAACACTTTGGTAATTTAGTAATCAAGTCAATTTGAATGTCACTATGCGTAATGACTTGAGTGGCTCCACCATTACCCAATTGCGGAAAATCTTTAGTAATAGGTTCTAAATATGGAGCTTTACCCCAATTGCCAAATGGCACACTTATATCATAACTGCTATATACATTTCATTTTTCTTCATATTTGAAAACACCATTAAATAATCAACCGGATTCCGTCTTAATTTATTTCATTCAATGATAAGAATAATCGCATTTATTTTTTCATGAATAAGTGAACTCTCCAATATTTATCTGATAACACCATTCCAAACAAGATTACAATGATTGCAATAACACCTGAAAACCACGCAGATAGCGTGTTGATTTTATAACTGATATTGAAAGCGTAGAACATTACAAATAAAGCTAAAGTACTTGCAAACATCTAAGAAAAAAGTATCAACAATCAAGAAATTTACTAATTCATGTGCAATCGAATGAACAATAATGCAATTTATTCAATTGTAGTTGAAGTCTTCTAAACTCTTTCTTTTTTTAATAGTAAAGAATAATAGTCTATCGGTAAATACAAGCTTTATTTTTTCATCTGAATAAAAAATAAAAAACGGATTATCAGAAACGATGTTTCTATCTGCTACACATTCAGAGTCATCAACTTTGGTGCCATGGTCAAGAGACCAATTCCTTCTGCATTCTTCTAAATCAATTACTGTACCATCACATAATTCAATGTTCTTTTCATTTATGTACTTAATAGTTTTGTAATTGTATTCTTTCATAATTAATCTCCGTTATTATTCGTTTAAGGCTATTATTCTCTGATAAGATGTATTATAACTTCAAATAGCAAAGAGGTCTTGATGAGGGGAATCGTTTTCGACATAGATGACACGCTCTACTGCAGACAGGATATGCTCGTTCAGGCGGCAGAGAGCGTTCTTGGGGTTAAAGTCAGAGACTGGCGTGAATTCATAAGCATTTTCTACGAGAAGAGCGACATCAACATGGCAGCGCTCGAATCAGGCGAGATCTCCACCAGAGACATAAACGGCTGGCGCTACAATGAGACATTCAGAATACTTGGGCTCCCCTTTAAGCCCGAAGACGGGTGCCTCTCGGCTGATGCATATCTTGAGCTTCAGAGCCACATGTTCTTAAGTGATGACATGAAGAAGGCATTGGACAGATTTGCTTCAGATCCTGAATTCAAGCTCGCGATACTTACTGCAGGCGAATCAAAGCACCAGTGGCACAAAGTAGACATGCTCGGCCTTGATAAATGGTTCGACCGCGCAAATATTCTCGTTACCGGCGACACGGGTTACTCGAAACCTGACGTAAGATTATGCAGGATAATAGAAGACAATCTTGATCTTAAGCCCGGAGAACTTTGGATGATCGGTGACAATTACGACAAGGACATCACGGGCGCATTGGATTCAGGCTGGCATTCCATATGGATCAACAGAAGAAATCTTCCAAAGCCGGAAAGACTTCCCGACTATGAGGTCCTTACGGATAAAGAACTAACGGATCTTCTGCTTACGGATTTTTATAAGAATTAAGCTTTTACTGCAAAGAAATCAGCGAATTCCTTGGCATTATACTCGTAGAGCTCGTTGCCGAGTCTGTCGGCAACTTCAATTATCGTGCGTTCATACGTGCACTGCAAAGGAGATACTTTATCCGCGCTGCCGGTATTCATGCGGTTAGCACATCCGCAGGAATTCGTGCATCTGCTCTTAAGGTCACATGCCTTGCATGTCTCAGGAGTATTGCTCTTAGCTGCGATCTTAGCCATGCGTTCTTTATCGAGTCCCTCGAAAACATTACCCATGTAATACTCTTCGTCGTTTATAAAAGACGTGCACGGATAGATGTTGCCGTCGGGAGTTACAGAAAGCTGTCTTACGCCAAGATGGCAGTGCTCTGCAGGATTCTTACCGTTAACACACTCTCTTATCTTGTTGACAAGCGGAGTGACATAATGCTTTCTTCCTGCCTTGAATTCATCTCTTAAGAAATCAGCAACCTTATTGATCTCTACTTTATATACTTCAAGATCTTCGTCAGTCCATGAGACATTCTTACCATATGCCATGACAGTCGACACATCCCTGAAACCCAACGAAAGAAGATACTTTACGGAGTCGCATAAAACGCCGCATGCCTTGGGGTCGAGCGTCAGCATGGCCATAGTGTTCGGAAGATAGGACAGGATGAGTTTTGCCTTCTTCTCAAGAATTTCTGCAGTTGAACTTCCGTCAGGAAAACGTCTTGAAATGTCCTGGCCTTTGCCGTCAAAAGAAAGACCGATCTTCATATTGACTGCCTTGGCTCTCTTAAGGAATTCCTCATCAATGAGAGTTCCGTTCGTGGTCATCTTGCAGGCGAAAGGAATGCCTGTCTCAGAAGTCTTCTTTTCGCAATAATCGAGAGCCTCATAGATAAGGTCTTTCTTTAATAGAGGCTCGCCTCCGAAAAAGCAAAAGCCCGCTTTGTTTCCTTTGGAATAAGCGAGGTCTATAGTTTTATATAATGTCTCCAAAGACATGTCCCTGGGAGTCTTTTCCCTAAGGCAGTAACTGCATGCCATGTTGCAGTTCTCTGTAAGATGGACCGTAAAATTCATATCAGATCATTCCTCTGCTTCAGTTTCTTCCGTATCAGTATCTTCTTCTGCTTCGACATCCTCATCCTCGTCTGACTCCGTCTCTACAGAACATACTGCCTCGTTTTTCTCGTCAGGCGCGTTGGGATCGATCGTCATATCACCCATAAGTACAACCTCTTCAGTCTCAACTGTCTGTGCTTCACCTTCAAGCTGTACTTCGGTCTCGACAATATCCATACCGCCTGCAATCTGAGGTCCGCATGCAGTACCGAACAAAGCAGTTGCTCCGATAAGAGTTACAATACCGGCTGCATATAAAGGCTTTTTATAATCATGCTTAGGATCTATCTTCATAATATTTTCCCCCTTAGAATATTACAGATGTAATCAGTGCTCTATTTTGGAATTATCGGGTTCAACTACTGATGCGACACCTCCGAGAGTAGGTTCAGTCTCACATATTGTTTCATCGCCGGCAAGCTCAACATCTGTAGGATCTGTCTCAACAACTGCCATATCACCGCCAATCTCAACATAACCGGGATCTATCGTCTCTTCACCCGCAAGCTCGACCTCTGACTCTGAAGGCTTTGAGTCTCTGTTGCTCTTTGTTCTTCCGGTTGAATCTTTCGGGCCGCAGGCCGTACCGAATAAAGCTGTTGCACCGATAAGAGTTGCAACGCCGATAGCATATAAAGGCTTTTTATAATCGTGCTTAGGATCGATCTTCATTTTTATGTCCCCCTTAATCAATCATAACATCTAAGGTTTTTCACCGGAAATCCGGCACCTTTTAATCTATATACAGATAAGGAAAAAGAATTGTTGCACCGGATTTTAATTTTTTATGAAAGTTACTTACCTGGAACCCTTATATCCGACTCCATATGTGTCCGTGTAATAATCGATCCTTTTAGAAGCATTGAAAACGGGCTCATATATGTTCTTGTCAGGATCGATACCAACGAGTGAACATACTGCACTGTTTGCTCTTACCGTAAGGTCTTTCTCGCGTTCTTTAGGCTTGAGATCCATATTGGGATATACCGGCTCACCTACATGAAGTGTGAAAACCGCAATCTGACGGAATATGTTTTTACGAATCCAGTTTGGTTCACGGTAAGAGAAGCCCAAAGGAATAACAGGCTTGTTGTTGCTTACGGCGATCATTGACGCGCCTCGCTTAAAAGGTCGAATGGGCTGATAGTATTCCCACATCGAACCTTCAGCATAGATGTGAAGCCAGCCGTGATCTTCATTAAGAAGACTGCCAAGTGTCTTTAAAAATGCCTTCTGGCCGGCAACGCTTTTTTCAGGGATAGGAATACCTCCGACAAGACGTATCAGCGTACCGTTCTCACCGTTGATGTTTTTGTCCCATGCAAGAAGATTGGATCTATAAGGTCGTATGGCTTTCATTACGGCAAGATAATCCCACATGTGAACATGGTTGCAGACCGAGATAACGCCGTCATCAAGAACGTCTTTGTATTTCTTGATGTTTTCGCGGCCTTCGATCTTAAGGCCAAGACGTATCGTCGCAACCGGAAAAACAAACACATTTAGAAGGATGCGAGCCATCTTCTGCTTGAATCTGAACCAGCCTGACTTATCGATATAAGGATACGAGGAATCGAAAACATACCCGCGGTCCTTATGGAGCTTCAGGTAATGTTTGTCTGTTATCTCTGTATACGGAAAACGGTTTGTCTTCGGATCAAACATAGTCACTCTTTCAGGTTCAGATCATAGTATGTTTATAAAAGTGATTATATCATTTGTTTCCGAAGTGCCCTAAAACAAACAACGGCAGATCACTCAAGCGTCTGATCTGCCGTTGAATTGAAGTTACTGCTGTCACGGAAGCCTCCTTGTTTGATGTTTTTATGTTATGGCTTCATTATCGCGGTCCGCGGAAAACCGGACAATCAGTAATGTCCGGCCTTTTTGTCGGTTAAGCAACATATACAGGGTTTACTGTTGCAGAACATAAAAAGGACCCGGTTTGATCCGGGCCCCGAGTGTGTTTTTGTTGTGATCAGTTTAGAGATCGTAATACATCTCATATTCCATAGGTGTAGGCATTGAGATGTGACGGCCCAAGTCCTTTCTTCTGTTTGCGATCCAGAGATTTATAAGTTCGATCGGGAAAACGCCGCCTGCTGTAAGGAAGTCGTGATCTTTCTCGAGTGCTTTAAGAGCAGAACCCAAAGACTTGGGAAGACCCTTGATCTTTTTCTTGTTTTCTTCGGAAAGATTGAAAAGGTTAAAGTCATAAGGGCCATAGCCTTCAGCTTCAGGGTCGATCTTATTCTTAATACCATCCAGACCTGCCATGAGGATTGCAGCATAGCAATAGTAAGGATTGCATGTGGCATCCGGATTTCTTAATTCAAATCTCTTCTTGTCAGGTGTCTTGGCGTATGCGGGAATACGGATTACAGCGCTTCTGTTAGCGGTAGCATAACCGATCGTGACAGGCGCTTCAAAGCCCGGAAGAAGTCTCTTGTAAGAGTTGGTCGAAGGATTTGAGAATGCACAGATCGCAGCAACGTGCTTTAAGACTCCGCCAATGAAATAAAGAGCAGTCTGTGACAGGCCCGAGTATCCGTTCTCATCGTAGAAAACAGGCTTTCCGTCCTTGAACATAAGCATGTGGACGTGCATGCCTGAACCAGCTTCACCATAAACGGGCTTCGGCATGAACGTAGCTGTCTTTCCTTCTGCTACAGCCTCATTCTTGACGATGTACTTGGTAAGCATCGTCTTATCTGCCATCTCGGTCATGGTACCGAATTCAACTTCGATCTCCATCTGTGCGGAACCTACTTCGTGATGGTGATACTTGACCTTGATGCCCTGGTTCTCCATGAGCATAGCAACGCGGCTTCTGAAGTCATAAGCGACATTCTGAGGAGGAGCGATATGGTATCCGCCCTGATGAGGAGTCTGGAAACCTAAACTTCCGATCTCGCCTGAATTCCAGAACGCTTCATCACCGTCAATGGTAAAGCCGGAACTGTTTGGTTTGTTGGAGAATGTAACCTCATCGAAAACATAGAACTCGAATTCAGGTCCCAAAAGGAACTGGTCAGCAACGCCCGTTTCCTTCATGTATTCTTCTGCTCGCTTACTGACGTTTCTGGGTTCCTGGTTAAAAGGAATGTTCCCGTCTTTTCCGATGATGCGTACGTCACCGATCATGGAGAGAGTCTTGATCTCGCAGAAATCGTCGATAGCGGCACTGGAGAGATCAGGAATAAATACCATGTCACTCTTCTCGACGGGCGCAAAACCATAATTGCTACCGTCAAACCCTATGCCTTCTGTCATGATAGATTCAGTGAATCTTTCTGCCGGGATCGTCAGATGATGCCATCTTCCGTTGAGATCTATCATCCTGAAATCGATCATCTTGATGTCATTCTCGTCGATGTAGATCCTCGCTTCCTCAAAGTTACTCAGCATATATTCCACCTCCGCTAAAGTAAGATAAGCGCTGACCTGAAGTAATATTGCACGTCCAGGTCAACGCTTAATTAATAAAATCATAGCACAGGGAATATCAAATAAAATTGTTAAAGCTGGGGCAAAACGCCCTTTTTTCCATATCAAAAGGGACAATCTGCACAAGCGGGATGGTTATCTTTACTTCCTCTTGAAGACCATCTTCATACTGTCTTCGCCTTCGCCGACTGTATAAGTCATTTTATTGCCGTGGACCTCCGGCGATACAAAAACAAAATCTCCCAACATCTTGAAATCATATGTATTGTCACCTGTCTGCTCCACGGTAAAAGTCATCGTTACCGGCTTTTTCATTAACGGTGCTTCGCATGTATATTCAGCTGTAGTTCCGTTCACCACATACTGCTCGGATACTCCCAGATCCTTAAGTTCAGAAGAGGAAACCTTCGTTCCGTCACTCTCATATTCTTCAACGAGGACCCAAGTTCCTTCGATTCCCTTATTGCCGCAGCCTGATAAAACAAACAGTCCGGCAAACACCAGCGCAAACACTGCAATAAACTTGATACTTCTTGTCTTCATTTGTTTTCCCCGCAAAAAATTGTCCGTGCAATTATACTACATAAAGATACTTAGCATATGGAAGAGCTCAAAAGTTCACCGAAAATCAGTAAAATTAACGATTTTCGGCTTTTAGGCATATATCTCCTTGTGAATAGCGGTTATCAAGGTAAAATAGAAAAATCTTATATTTATTATGGAGCGGCATATGAAGGTAGAATTCGGCTACGGCAAAGGCGTACAGACAGTAGATATCCCCGATAAGAATCTCGATCAGATCCTTGTAGCAAATGAGATTGAGCATGAAAGACGCGGCCCTGATGCCGTTGTTTATGCGCTCGAAAACCCTATCGGATCACCCCGTCTCAAAGACCTTGTAAAACCGGGTCAGAAGATCTGCATCATCACAAGTGACATCTCAAGACCGATACCGAGTTTTGACGTAATCCCCTCCATACTTGATGAGCTCTATCTTGCCGGATGCAAAAAAGAAGATATCTATGTCGTTTTCGCATTGGGCTCACACAGACCCCACACCGAAGAAGAAAAGAAAAAGCTTGTCGGCGAGCGTGTATACAGCGAAGTAAGATGCATCGATTCAGATCCTTCCGACTGCATCCATATGGGAGATACTTCAAGAGGAACTCCCGTTGATATCACAAGAAGCGTTGCAGAAGCTGATTTCAGGATCGGCGTAGGCAACATCGAGTTCCACTATTTTGCTGGTTACTCCGGCGGCGCTAAGGCCCTCATGCCCGGCGTATCAACGCCTTCCGCAATCCAGGCTAACCACCGCATGATGATCGATGAAAAAGCATGCGCAGGCAACCTCAACGGCAACCCGATCAGAGCAGACATCGAAGAGTCAGAGACATTCTGCCATCTCTCGTTCATCGTTAATCCTATCCTTGACGAACATAAACACATTGTTTACTGCGTTGCAGGCGACGTTACAAAGGCTCACAGAGCAGGATGCAGCTATCTCGATAAGATGTACAGAAAGCCGCTCAAGAGAAGAGCAGATATCGTATTGGTATCTCAGGGAGGCGCGCCCAAGGATGCTAACCTTTATCAGACACAGAAAGCTTTGGACAACTCCAAGTATGCAGTAGCTGACGGCGGTACGATAATCGTTATCGGCGCTTGCAACGAAGGTTTGGGAAGTGCCAAGTTCGAGGAATGGCTCACTACTGCAAATACACCGGACGAACTCATCGAGAGAGTCGGAAGGGATTTCCAGCTGGGCGGACATAAAGCTGCAGCCATCGCAATGGTATTAAAGCATGCGAAGATCGTTCTCATCTCCGAGATGGATGACGACTTCGTAAGAAGCATCTTCCTTGAGCCCATGCATTCTGCACAGGAAGCATTCGATGAAGCATACGCAAGATATGGAGAAGACTGCTCTGTCATCTGCATGCCTTTTGGCGGTGCCACGCTTCCGATGCCGCCTGAAGACTGAGAATTCACTAATTTATAACTAAATTCTTTTCAGGTTTAGTTATAAAATCCGTAATCGTAATAGAGAAATTTGAATAGGGGATAAATATGGATTGGGAAGCGTCGTTTCTTCTTTATATTCAGGAACACATAAGAACGGATTTTATGAATCCGTTCATGACTGCTCTGACTCATACAGGTGATTACGGTATATTTCTGATCGTGCTGGCAGTTCTTCTGCTCATCATCCCGAAGACCAGAAGGATCGGACTTATTGCAGGGATCAGCATTGCGATAGAAGCACTTCTGACCAATGTTTTCATAAAGAATGCCGTTGCAAGAACAAGACCTTACGAAGCCATTGACGGACTTGTAAACCTCATAGAAAAGCAGAAGGACTACTCCTTCCCTTCCGGACACAGCGGCGCGGCATTTGCAGTAATGGGAGCTATACTTGTAATAGCAATATTAGGACTTCCCGTAGCTGAAAAATCAGGTAAGATCACAAGATCAAAGATGAGCACTGCATATAAGATCGTTGCGGTCATAGCGATCATATATGCAATAGCACTGGCGTTCTCAAGACTTTATGTAGGCGTTCACTATCCGACCGATGTTCTCGGAGGAATACTCCTGGGAATCGCAACAAGTTTTGCATCATATTTTATCTACCGCGCAATACTCAAGGTCTATGCTCAGAAAAAAGCAAATGCTAATTAAACAAGGCTTTCTCATTATGAGCAAGCCTTGTTCTGATTACTGGTTAAACTGTCTGCCTTTCTTCTTCCTTATCTTCTCATCATAAAGCAGTCTGTCAGCATTGTTCATCGCTTCGTAGATATCAACTTTACCGGCGATCTTGAACTTATAAATACCTGTACTCATCTCAATGGGATAAGGCTTTCCGGCGATCTGATTGTGTCTCTTTGTTACCTTCTCGATTCTCTCTTTCATTGAATCGACATCACAGTCAGAACCTGTAACTGCCAGAGAGATGAATTCATCGCCTCCGATACGTCCTATGATATCCATGTCTCTGAATGATTCCTGAAGGACATGGGCGATAGTCTTAAGTGCAAAGTCTCCGTCATCGTGGCCATACTTGTCATTGATCGTTTTAAGATTATCCATATCGGCATAACAGATGATCGCAACCTTTCCCTGATTGGAAGGCTCTTCCAATTCACGCTCCGCGTTTGTGATGAATCCTCTTCTGTTATAAAGACCCGTGAGCTCGTCTTTCTGGGCGATCTCTTCAAGTTTTGTATTGTCTCTTATAAATCTCTCAAGAGACATCTGCAAAGACTGCTTGACCTTGTTCTGTTCTTCTATCATGAACAAAGACCTGAGAGTAACTGAAAGCTGCGATGCTGCAGATGACACGCTGTATGAACACGTCATATCAAGTTCGTTCACAAGAAGACCGTATATATCCGCACCTACAAACATAGGTGAAACGATCATAGTGCGGCGCCCGTCTCCTTTAATGAATTCATTTTGGAAGATGCTCTCCATGCGGAGGAGCTGCTTAGCTTCAGGCAAAGCTCTGAGGCCTTCATCATCAAGAACAGCTTTAAGCAGGATCGATGCAGGCGGCATCCAGTCTGCTGTTCCGTAATTCTTGATATTACCCTGGAACAGATACAGCAATGATTTCTTAAATCCGATTCCTTTAAGGCTTCCCAAAAGCTGTTCATAAGGAATCTCTCTTTCGTTCTCGGTCAGGAAGATTTCACCAACCTGACGGTTGATAACACCCTGCAACCTCTCGTTCCTTCTTCTGGCAACATCTGCGGGAAGAGTGCTTGAGAATGTCATCCTTCTAAAGTATTTTGAGAAAACATCATTTACGATTACACGGTCGTGATCGTTAGTAAATAAATCCAGTGCTTTGCTCTGCATTGCCTGAACGGAATTAAAGCATTTCTCACGTGATGACAAGAGGAACAGATCTGTTCTTAAAAGATCATAGAAGCAATCGTTCATGGCAGGTATCTTCGCCATCTTGTCTTCAGCTTTTAAAAATACGACATAGGCATCGACAAGTTTACGAAGACACTGTGATATCGGTTCATTATCAACGAAATCACTGAACAGATACTCTTCGAGCCCGTTAAAGAAAGCGTCACTGTCTTCTAAAACATTATCAAGTTTCAGCCTTCTGCAGATAGCACTTATATCGAATTCGTCACATCCGCAGGAACTGCGCTGCACAAGATGCGTATCAACTGTCATATCATCTAATGCAGTACCCTCAAGGTAATGCTTCGCATTAAGGACAGCCTTGTAAGCCAGAGATGCGGAACTTGCTTCAACAGTCGTAAGAGGCGGTTCGAGTGATATCGCAAAAGCATCGTCATCAAAGCCTCCGATCAGGATATCCTTGCCCGGTACGAGCCCCTTCTTTCTAAGCACATCGTAGCCTCCTGCCGCCATGGAATCATTGGCAAAAACGATCGCATCAAGATGCTCGTTATACTTAAGGAGTTCCTCCACCTCAGCTTCGCAATCAGTTGAGAAATCACCATATACGACTTTATGCGCATCAAAGGCAATGTCATATTCCTTAATGACATCCCTGTATATATTAAGTCTCTCGCGTGCATCCGGGTTCGTAACAGGACCTGATACAAAACCGATCGCTCTTGCATCATGCTTTTCGATAAGGTGCTTTAAAAGATCTGTAAGACCGGAACGGTTGTTAAATGTAACTGAAGGATATCCTTCAAAATCAGAGAACAGGCAGACGACGGGAACATTTGGCATCTTCTTCAAGAAGTTTGTTTGAGTTTCCGTGTCAGCTCTTGAGCAGATCATACCCTGAAGGATATAGATGATATCCACGTTTCTTTCAGTGGGAAGATCAAAGATAGTGTTATACTGATATTCGAATTTCTTATCAGCATATCTGCTGTCGGTCTTACCGACATAATGACCCGGGAATATAAACAGATTTGCATCCAATACCTTGGCAGCCTGTTCAGCACCTATGGCAGCCTGGTTTGTAAAATAATTATCGATATCATCAATAACCAAACCAATGTTGATCCTTCGATTCATTTAATGATCTCCTTCATATATACGGTCATCTTTTCACTTTTTCAGATCAAAGATAAGAAAAACGGATCATTTTGTTTCTGTAAAGAATTCAGAACCGCTGTTGCGTGCTCTCATATACTTGTAGCAATCGTCAGCACTGACTTCAAATGCCTTGAATATATCCTTGCAGGCATCGTAAATAGCTTTGCACCTGATAATGTCGACCGTGTCATGAGGCTGTGAGAAGAGGCCGAAAATGAGCATGTCATACATCTTATAGAAATCGACTTTGAAAGCATCAAATTCATTGATGGACCTTACGAACAATTCCTGTTTTTCAGGCTCATATGTGCGCATGAGATTAAGAAGATGGATCTCTTTCTTGGCACAGCCTGCAATGGCATTGATACTGGCCTTCATTCCCTGGTTTACAGCCCTTGTGTTATAACGGACTATCGTCATGGAAAGCTCATCGATCATGTCAACGCATTCTTCAATGTGTCTTGCCATCTTGAAGATATAATCTCTTTTCTCTATATCAGATTCGACTTCATGCAATCTGTCTGCAAATGCATGGAAAACATGATCAGCATCATCTTCAAGTTTATTGATGCGTCTTGAGATAGTGACCCTGTCTTCAATCTTCTCGAGCATACCCAGGAGCTCGACGCATTCTTCGTTAAGTATCTCAGATAATTGCTGAGCCTGATCGAATAAATATTCGCGATCCTCGCCTGTCATTAATCTATCCTCCGGGAGTAAAACTGTAATCCAATTTACAAGTATTATATATTAGCAAAGATATTTTATCCAACTGAATACATTTCTCTAAAGCCCCGTGAGAAGACAAAAAAATGCTGTCCCTCGTATCAACTTGGAACAGCATCTTGAATTGTAATTTTCTCTGTTTGGATTAGAGAGCGGAAACCTTAGTACCCATCTGCTCTGCGTCCTGATTCTCAACTACGAGGTTAACAGACTTAGGTGTGCAGACAAATGTTGTCTTAACGGGTGTAGGCTCAACTCTTCCGCCCAATGCATAAACACCGCCGGAGATGTAGTCAACTACTCTCTGATTCTTATCTGTATTTGTGAGGTTGCAGATAACGATGTGGCCTTCACGGATGTGATCACAAACGATCTGGCTTGTTCTGATGTCATAAGGTGTAAGCATAATGACTGTTGCGTTCTGCTGCATTACAGGTGTTGTAACTGCGGGCTCCTGAACGAAGGTGCGAGGTTCCTCAACGTAAGACTCCTCTGCAATAGGCTCTTGCGCGTATGCATCTTCTTCAATGTAGCCCTCATCCTCACCGTAATAGTTTTCTTCCATCTCATCTTCTACAGGTGTGAACATGCTACCGAAGAAATTCTTAACGTTAAAACTGCCCATTTGTATTTTCCTCCTTAAAAATTCGCCCGACCAAGGACATTCATATAAGATACTTCGGATATTAACGAATTTTGATTTTCGCCTCAATACTTTTGGGCGATATGACACAAGAAGGTAACTTAAAGCGGGGTTTTATTACAAAATGTAACAAAAATTAACGTTTTCTGATCGAACAATGTTACAAAGGCTTATATTCCGCGCGGTTTCCGAATATTGCAGTACCGATCCTGATATGCGTGGAACCCTCGTAAATAGCGCTTTTATAGTCCTGGCTCATGCCCATGGAGAGCACTTTCCAGCTCTCAAGACCGGTATATGACTTAAGATCTTCGAATATCACTCTTGTCTTTGCGAACACTTCCCTTGCCTGTCCTTCATATGTCTCAATAGGAGCCATTGTCATAAGGCCGCAAACCTCTATGGAAGGCAAATCCAGGACCTTGTCTATTGCAGGCTTTAATTCATGGGGCGCAAAACCGTGCTTGCTCTCCTCGCCTGATACATTAGCCTGTAACAAAATCCTCGTAGTAACATTGTTACCGGCTGATCTTTTCGAGATCTCCTCGGCAAGTTCAACGCTGTTTACGGAATGGATTAGATGAGTCTTTCCTATAATGTACTTTACTTTATTCTTTTGTAATGTACCTATAAGATGCCAGTTGACATCAAGGTCCAGAGCAGAAAATCTCTCGATCTTCGGAACAAGTTCCTGGACACGGTTCTCACCGAGATCCAGAAGGCCGCTTACGGCAGCTGATTCAGCATACTCGACCGGGAACACCTTAGTTACACCGATGAGCGTTACGCTGCCCTTCTCTCTTCCTGAGGCAGCCACAGCTTCATCAATTGATTCTCTTACAGCCTGAATATTATCTGAAATCTTTTTCTTAAGATCTTCCGTAAAATCGTATTCCATATCAGTCAATTTTATCTCCGGGTTTAACCGTATTAGGGTTAGTAATAATTACAGTATTAAGATTCGGAACAGAAGATTTGCCTACCTGGTCGATGATCGCAAACTCTCTGTCATTATCCAGAATGATAACGCGGATCTCTTCGACGAAGCCCTGGTTATTCGTGTATACAGACGCGATACCTGCGAAGTCGGTTACTATGATCTTGTCAGTAGTCATTCCGAGTCCGGTCGCCGTATCAACAAAGGATGCCATATAGCCTCCGGTATAAAGTCTGTCGAGTCTCTTAAGAGCCGCATATTCGTTAGGCGTTGAGAACGCGACTATGTAGCCGCCGTCTTCCATGGCTTCCGTATAAACAACCGTGCAGCCTGCTACAGAAGTATTAGACAATTCAACCGGGTTGCCTTCCTCATCTGTTACGGCATTAGGAATTATCGTCACGTTGAAGATCGCAGCTTCAGCGAAAGTGTCAGGTCCTACGTTAGATCCCGGTGCGAGATATACACAGAAGCAGGGATTGCCCTTAGGAGCATAGTAACCGTTTACAAGGCTCGGCATGGATACTCTCATACCGTCTGTTTCAGTAATAACGATCTCGATGTCCACAGTTCTGAGGTCAAGGAGTGCTTCTACGCATCTTGATGTCTCGAAAGTAATGAGCATTCCCGAAGAATCGCTCTCGCAGCGTACAACCTGGCAGTTATCGATCGAGATACCTTCCGTACGGATGTTGATGTCGTGATACGTACCTACGGCGAAATCCGATACACCTGCATCTTCCGAAGAAAGATATACGGAAAGATACTGGCTCTCATTCTGGGCGATCCTGACAACTGGTGTCTCAGCTTCAACGTTGAGGTCAGAAGCGATGGCGCCGACGGAATTATTGATATATCCCTTGATCTCCGTCATTGGCATTGAGAGAAACTGATCATAAGCGAGAATGTTCTCCTTGCCGTCAAGTCTGAATGATACGACTCCCGGTCTGTGAGCCGTTACGACGGACGCATATTTCTCGAGCTGCGCTTCATATACTGCCTCGTCATTTCTTAAGACGGATATTCTCTCGTCATCGAAATTAATCTTACTCATCTCGTCTTCACGCTCATCAAGGATAACGTTGACCGATGAACTGTAAGAAGACATGTTGCTTAAGTTTCCGCTCATTGAATCGTATCTAACGGAATCAAGGATCGAGGAAAGGTTCTTGTTATAGTTCCTGTAAATGACGTCAGCTTCAGCAACGCCGCCCGACATGATGATCTCCTGCTGGACGTCGGATATCTGTGACTGTACATTTCTTAGATCCTGTACGGTGGATTTCCAGTTCTCAGGAACGACTATGGCGAGTTCCTGTCCCTTTGCGACTCTGGAACCCTCTGTGATCTGTGTTACGAGCTCACCGCCGTTAACACACTCAATCGTGTCCTCATCTCTTACGACAAGAGCTCTTGCACCGATAGTATGCTCAACCGAACCGGTAGTAACGAATGAGAAATTCGGCTTCTCTGCGATGTAGTCATATAAGTGGTGAACAACGAAAACAAGAACTAAAAGAGCCGAAGCAACAGCAACAGCTCCGAGAATGCCGTTCCTTATGGCACGGCTCTCCGCACTCTTCTGTGAAGGGTTCTTGCGCTTATACTCGTTCTTCTCGATCTTTTCCTGCTCTCTGATCTTGGCTTCTTCCTTGCGCTTTGCCTGCTCAAGGATCTTTTGCTGTTCTCTTGCCCTGGCCATTTCCCTGGCTTTTGCCTTCTCGGCAGCAGTCATGGGTCTCTTTGCCTGGGGTTTGGAAGAAGGCTTTGCGCCATGCTTTACGGGCTTGTTAAAAGGCTTGTTAAAAGTCTTGTTCTGAACGTTTTTCTTTCCGGCTTCGGCTTTAACATCTTTCATCTGCGGAATGATGCTCTTACCCGTATTAGTATCGCTTACGGGAGCACCCTTCTGCGGAGCCTTTGATACAGGTCTGTTTGAGCCCTTGGAAAAAAGCTTGCCGCCGCTTACAGGTTTTGCGCCGTGCTTTGCTGCCTGCGGATTTTTGCCTGCAGGTTTTCCTGATTTGGAGACGGGGCTGCCTCCTGACTGCTTCATGCCGGGCTTAGAGGACTTGCCTTTACCGCCTGCAGTTTTACCTGCAGGTTTTCTAGGCTGTCCCATCTCAGGGCTGTTGTACCACTGTTTACCGTCTGCCATATTTATCAGCTCCCGATAGCAAGCATGCAGGCGAGCTTAGCCTGTTCTTTTGCAAGACTTCCCTGCATATATGCAATGTAAGGCGGCTTCATGGGGCCGTCACATGAAAGTTCCGTAGTAGCGCCCTGCACGAAAGCACCTGCCGCCATGATTACCTGGTCGTCATAACCGGGCATGTCCCACGGCACGGGTGTAACAAAGGAATCAACAGGTGAACAGGACTGGATGGCCGTACAGAACTTGGTCATCTTATCCGGATCTCCGAATTCGACCGTCTGAACGATGTCACCTCTTGCCTCTGTTGAAGAAGGGCTTGTCTTATATCCTTCACCGCCTAAGATCTCAGCTGCGAAAACGGCGCCCTTAAGGCATTCTCCCACACAAGCCGGCGCTGTGAAAAGACCTCTGGCGATCATCTGGTTTGCTCCCAATGTAGGACCGACTTCGCTTCCGAGACCGGGTGTCGTAAGATGTCTTGCGGCATTTTCGACCAGATCCGCTCTTCCTGCAATATATCCGCCCGTCCTTGCGATTCCGCCGCCGGGATTCTTAATGAGGGATCCCGCAATTACATCGGCGCCAACCTCAATGGGTTCTGTCTTTTCGGTGAATTCGCCGTAGCAGTTGTCAACGGCGACGATAATGTCTTCCCTTACTGAGTGAACGAGCTCTGCGATCTTTTTGATATCTTCGCAAAGAAGAGCTCTTCTGCCCGTATAACCTCTGGATTTCTGGATGAATACCATCTTTGTCTGGGGCTTTATAGCTGCCCAGATGGCATTAAGATCGGGGGTGCCGTCATCTTTGAGATCGACTTCCTCATATTTGATTCCGTATGACATTAGTGACATGTCATTGTTCTCGGAAGATAAGCCGATCGTAGCCATAAGGGTATCGTAAGGTCTGCCTGTAACGGAAAGCATGATGTCTCCCGGCCTCAAAGCACCATAGAGCATGGCTGAAATAGCCTGTGAACCTGTGCTGATCTGCCATCTTACATAGGCTTTTTCAGCACCGAAAACCTTGGCAAAGATATTCTCGATCTTCTCCCTGCCTACGTCATCGTAGCCGTAACCGGAAGTGGAGCCCATGTGGGTATCTGAGAATTTCTCGCTCCTGAATGCATCAAGGACCTTAAGTTCGTTATATGTAACGATGTCATCGATGCGTGCATAAACGTCAGCAAGCGACTCTTCAGCCTTAACTGCGGCCTCTATCGCCTTATCACTGACCCCGTATTTTTTGTAATTATCGATAGTTGTCTTAATTATGCTTTCCATAACTTTTGATTATAGCATAAATAATTAAATATAAAGAGCAAGACGGATAGCTCCGGGATAACATTCAAAAGATACCTTATGGCCAGAGAAATCCTCTCCGTCATAATTGCCGTTCAGATCCCTTGATCCGGTGGCTTCGACCGTAATTGTCGTCGTTACGAAAACATCAGCTTCCTTGTAGTCCTCATGCTTGCCGTCCTTGTATTTGGTAAGCAGGAACAAAGATCTGAAAAGGCCTACGGAATCGATCGCGCAGCAGTTTATAAGGCCGTCATCGATCTTCGCATGGGGCGCGGGACAGAATCCGTTGCCGTAATATGAAGCATTGCAGACCGCCAGAAGCGTAAATGACGACTTCTCTGACTCCGCAGGCTTTCCGTCGCCTCTTAACGCTTTATATTTGAAATCGAATTTTCTGTTGCCGAAAAGGCAGGACAAGGCCGATGTAATATAAGCCGTTTTCCTTATAAGTCTGGAATTTGGATTAGCCAGGACCTTTCCTTTTGCCCTGAGCTGGACTTCGGTATCAAGACCGATGGATGCGACATTAAGGCACCAGGCCGAACTGGAATCGATCTTATTGCCGTTAACGTCATAGGAAGTGACCTTTATGAGGTCCGAATCTTTGACCTTAAAACCGTCCTCAAAGATTGCTTTGACACAGACATCACTGTTGTTTCTGTGGTTCTCGTCCATGACGGATCTGGTAAAATCATTGCCCGTGCCGAGCGGGATAACTGCCATTGGTGTCTTGGATTCGGCAAGGGAATTTGCCACCTCGTGGATGGTGCCGTCACCTCCGCAGGCAACTACCAAAAGACCGTCTTCTTTTGCTGCTTTGGAAGCGACTTCGCTTGCATGACCGGCAAACTCCGTATAGACGATCTCAGACTCGCCTTCATGTTCGCCTGAATACTGAATAAGCCGCTTTAAAACGCGCCAGAGCCTGGGAATCCGCCCTGCTGTTTACGATAAATAATTTCTTCATGTACCATCAGATCACTTCTGTGCCGAGAGTTTTACCACGACATCGATCATGTCATCTACGGTCTTAACCTCATCAAGGAGTTCATCCGGAAGACGGATGTTGTATGTCTCCTCAACATCAATTACAAACTCATAGAGTTGCAGAGAATCAAAGGGCAGATCGGTATTGAACTGGAGTTCAGACGATATCTCTTCAGGAGATATCTCGAGCGTCTCGGACATGATGCGGATCACGTCCTCTTTAACCTTCGCTCTCAGGTTGTCAGAGTCAGCCATCTTGTTTTTTCTCCTTAGCAGTATCTTTAGCAACCTGTCTTGCGGTTGCTCTTACGTTCTCGGTACTGTCATATCTTCTGAGCTGCTGCTCAACATACTGGTCGACCTCATTTACAAGGTCGAGAAGATGCTTTCTGTCATCTGCATCGTAGCCGGCAAGGATATGTTTTGCCAATACTCTGTGGAACTTGCTGTTCATTCTGCATGCAAGCTTACCGGTATGTGTAAGGCTGATCCTTACAATACGCTTATCGCGCTTATCACGTTCTCTGTGGACATAACCCTTTTTGACAAGCCTGTCAATTGCTACAGTCAAAGTACCCGTGGTAATACCAAGGTCTTCGGCGGTATTGGTCATTGTGCGTGCGTCGTAGGGTCCGATTGCCGTAAGGGTGTGCATCTCTGCGATGGACAGGTCCTTGAAGTAACCTGCCTGAAGAGATTTCTCTTCTGTTAAAACGACATTTTCAAAGATCCTTACCAGGGCCTCTGACATCTGTTCTTCTTCGCTCAGCAAAACAGTCTCTCCCTTATGATTTGATATACAAAATAATTATATCAAAAATTTGATAAAGTAAACCATACCCGCTGCCAAAAATGTACTCCGCCTGTTATTTGACGGGCTTGAATGCCTTCTTATCAGTGTTTATCAGGACAATGGCAGCAACGAGTACGAACATAGCGATACCGCCAAGGATAAGCACAACTGCATCACTCGGAGCAAGGTGTTCCTCTATCAGCATACTGATATATGTTCCCGTAAAATTGAACAGGATATGGGCAGCTATCGTAATCTTGATCGAACGGTATTTATATCTGAGGTATCCAAGGAACAGTCCCAGGATAGCTGCATAAAGCACCTGTATAAGGATAAGGTGCATAGCACCGAAAAGAACGCTTGAGATCAGGATGACGATACCGGGCTTAAGGCCGGCCTTTTCGAGCAGTCCGTAAGTGACGCCTCTGAAACAGAGTTCCTCAAGAACCGGTCCCAAGATGATCGCATAGATGATTGTTATGGCAGGATTCGATACGAGGCCTGCTGTCTCGATCATCATGGCATATTCTTCCATTGCCTGGGGGATCAATTTGTCCGCAAGTGTCAGGAAAGCATTAGTGAAGAAAAACAATCCGACTACTATGCATATGGTTCCTGCAACGGATTTCACACTGACGACTTCGCCGATCTTAACCTTGGGTCCTTTCTTAACAAAACCCTTGTAATACCAGATCGAAAAAATAACCAGTCCGATCACCGCATATATCAGATACGCGAAGATTGCATATTTGTCGTTAAAGACGTTCAGCATCTCTGAATACATATCGAAATCCAGTCCCCGGGTTTCAGCCTTGTTCATTACTTCAGCAACCGCAAGTACCAGGAACGGGAGTTGCGATACCGTCTGTACCATCATGAGGACAGCCATGGGGACAATTGCCAGGAATACAAAACCAACCCTAAACCTCTTCTTAGGTTCTTCCGCCGGTGTCTGAACAGCGGTATTCTGTTCCTGAATGGTATTGTTCTCGCTCATAATCTTACCCCCGCTTATCTGAACTTAACGATGGTCACTCCCGCATCGCCCTCACCCTGGGCACCTGCCCTGAATGATTCGACACGGTCATCTTTTATAAGGATATCATGAACGCATGCTCTTAAAGCACCCGTTCCCTTACCGTGAACTATTCTTGCTTCCTTTATGCCTGCAAGCACGCAGTCTTCAAGGTATCTGGCAAGACTCGATTCTGCTTCAGCCGTGGTCATGCCGATGAGCATGATCTCAGAAGTTGTAGAAGATGCGCTGTTGAACTTGACCTTCGACAGGTCCTCAGCACCGCTCTTAACAGTTCTTCCCCTTGCCTTGGAAGCCGCTTTACCGTTCTTAGTCCTCATGAACTCGTCACGCTGCGCCTTTGTAGGCATCATAAGCTGGTTTTTCTTAACAGCGATCTTCATGCTGCCGCAAAGGATGTTGACCGATCCGCTCTTAGAGAGGTCAGACTCGGCAATACCAGTCTGTCCAAGGGAAGGAACATAGTAGCACTCGCCCTTTTTGACTTCCTTAACGGGTTCACCGCTTAATGCAACGGATTCAACAGCTTCGTCGTCATCTTCTTCAAGATCGTTTATTCCGGCTCTGAGCTTTCTTCTTATCTTATCGAGTTCCTTCTCGCGCTCTGCCCTGTCCATATCCTTGGATCTGCGTCTGAGCTCACGGAGTTCATCGCTCAACTCCTTCTCCTGCTCTTCAAGAAGCTTCTTCTGCTCGGCACGCATGTCATTTAATATCTTTGTCTTGGACTGCTTGAGCTTAGCCTTCTCTTCTTCAAGGCGGGCCTTCTCGGACTTAAGCTCTATGTTGAGCCTGTCATTTTCGCGGGCAAGATCTTCAGCCTTCTTGGATTCTTCTTCAGCCTTTGCAATGAGAGCTTCATAGTTGAGCTCATCTGAAGACATTCTTGTCTTTGCATTATCAAGAATATGCCTTGCAAGGCCAAGCTTGCTGGAGATAACAAACGCATTTGAAGAACCTGGTCTTCCCGTGATCAGCTTATAAGTCGGAGCCAATGTCTCCGTATTGAATTCGCAGGAAGCATTCATAACGCCTTCCGTGATCTCGGCATAGCCCTTGAGTTCTCTGTAATGGGTCGTAGCCATAACGACACAGTTCTTCTTTCTGAGTTCCTCAATGATAGATATCGCAAGCGCTGCACCTTCTGCAGGATCAGTTCCTGATCCGAGCTCGTCAAGAAGCACAAGGGACTTGCCTCTGATGTTCTTCAGGATGAATACGATATTTGACATGTGAGCCGAGAAAGTCGAAAGGCTTTCTTCAATGCTCTGTTCATCACCGATGTCAGCAAGCACTCTGTCGAAAACACACACTTCTGATCCGCTTTCAGCAGGAATCGGAAGACCGGACATCGTCATGAGGACAAGAAGTCCGCATGTCTTAAGAGATACCGTCTTACCGCCAGTATTGGGTCCTGTAACAACAAGAGAATCGTATGTGTTACCGACATTTATATCGACCGGAACTACGCTTTCTCTGGGAATCAGCGGGTGTCTTGCGCCCTTAAGGTCGATCCGTCCGTCAGTATTGAGCGAAGGACAGAAAGAATCGTTCTCCACACCATATTCGGCCTTCGCGAAAACATAATCCAGTTTGGATGCGATCTCAATGTTGTTCTCAAAAAGATTTTTTACCGCTACGACTTCATTCGTGAAGTTCTTTAAGATCCTCTGGATCTCCGCCTGCTCAGCGAAGTTAAGTTCCGCGATCTTGTTGTTCGCCTCAACAACGCTCATCGGCTCTATAAAGAGTGTCTGTCCGGAAGATGAAGCACCGTGAACGATACCTTCGATCCTTCCATTGAAATCCGCCTTAACGGGAATGCAGTATCTGCCTTCCCTGAGCGTTACGATACTCTCCTGGAGCATGTCCGCATGATTGGAGATAACGCGGTCCAGAAGCGACCTTATGCCGCCTGCGACATTTTTACGTTCTCTTCTGATCGAAGACAGTTCCTTGCTGGCCCTGTCAGACACTTCATCCTGGCCCAAGATAGACATGTCAATCTTCTCAAGCAGACTGTCACAGACTTCAAGCCTGTCGACAAAAGCACAGATATCAGGCTCCGTCTCATCAACAAGAGGCGAACCTGCAGATCTTGCCTTTGAAATGGCTTTTCTGATCTCGTCTGAAGCTCTCAAAAAAGATGCGACTTCCAAAAGCTGGCCGCATGTGAGGGTACCATCTGCCTTAGCGTATAAAAGTGATTCTCTTAAGTCTCTCATTCCGCTCAAAGGAAGCATTCCGAATCTCATTATGTGATCCATGGCCTGCCTTGTAAATGAGAGTTCCTGTGTTACATAATCGATGTCACAGCACGGAGCCATATTCTCCACGAGCTCACGCCCGTAAGCAGTTCTGGCCTTAGAAGTTACCGTCTCCCTGATCTTATTAAATTCAAGCGTATTCAAGACACGCCCGCGGATCTTCTTCCGCTCGAGGCTGTCTTCAAAGCTCATATATTCGTACATGGTCTGTTCCCTGTTAAATACCCGGCTGTCAGCCAAGTCTCTTAACGTTCGCAATGGCTTCAGGAGCGATCGTCTTTGTCATCTCGAGACCTGCCTCGATATCGACGTCAGAGATCTCGCCGTGCTGCATGCAAACGAGTCTGTTAAATCTCTTCTCAAGGAGACAGTCGATAGCCTTGATGCCCATGAGGCTTGCGATAGTTCTGTCTCTTAATGTCGGTGAACCGCCTCTCTGGATGTGTCCGAGGATCGTAGGACGTGACTCAATGCCAGTCGCTTCCTCGATCTGCGTTGCGATTTCATCAGCTTTGCAGACACCCTCAGCAACGATAACGATGTAATGCTTCTTACCTGTATTGCGTCCGTCAAGGATAACTCTCAAAACGTCTCTGTTGAAGTCAAAAGGAACTTCAGGAATGAGGATAGCCTCAGCACCTGTGGCAATACCTACGTTAAGAGCGATCCAGCCTGCATGTCTTCCCATGACCTCGATAACTGAACAACGCTCGTGGGAAGAAGCTGTATCTCTGAGCTTATCGATGCACTGCATAGCTGTATTCATTGCGGTATCGTAGCCGATAGTATATTCGGTTGAAGCAATATCGTTGTCGATAGTGCCCGGTATACCGATAACAGGCATACCGATCCTTGCCAAAGCTCTTGCGCCCTTGTAGGAACCGTCACCGCCGATAACGATAAGGGCATCGAGCTCATATGCTTCCATCATGCGCGCACCCTTAAGAACACCCTGGTCAGTCATGAATGACTTTGATCTTGCCGTCATAAGGAATGTGCCGCCGCGCTGGAGCGTCTCTGAAACGCTTCTGCCGTCAAGCTGCTTGATCTCGCCCTTCCAAAGTCCGTGGTAACCTCTGGTTACACCGTACATCTCAAAGCCGGCATTGATGCCTGCCCTTACAACGGATCTGATCGCCGCATTCATTCCGGGCGCATCGCCGCCGCTCGTAAGCACGCCTACGCGCTTAATGGGTTCTACTGTGCTCGTATCTATAGTGTCATAGTTTACAGCCTTCAAAGTATTGATCTCAGGAAGGTTGTTCTCATCATAAAGAAGTCTACCCATAATAATTCCTCCGAAAACCAAAAAAGATTATTCGGGACATATTATACACTAAAAGAAAATACCTAATTATATAATTAGGCACAAAACTTCATACCTTATTGCTATAATTCGGATTTCCGACAGATTCACCCGTCGAGCTTGATGGAATCCATTACTTCGCCGATATTGTCATGGAAAACGAGTGCAGCCGTCCTGTCGGCAAATGTCTTGTCACGGTTGATAACAATCAGATATTTGCCGCTGAAATCGTATGCAAGTGAGGCTGCCGGCTGAACGGCCAGAGACGTTCCTCCGATGATCAGGCAGTCAGCTCTGAAAACGAGTCTTTTGGATTCGATCCAAGCAGTTTGCGGAAGACCTTCACCATACAAAGTAACATCAGGCCTTACCATGCCACCGCACTTCAGACACTTCGCAATCGGTCCTTCTGATTTGAATATGAAATCGTAAGGATACTTCTCATGACACTTCATGCAGTAATTGCGGTATGTCGTACCATGCACTTCCTGTACGTTCTTGCTCCCCGCCCTCTGATGAAGACCATCGATATTCTGTGTGATTATTCCGTCAAGCTTGCCGGCTTTTTCCATCTCAGCAAGCTTATAGTGTGTTCTGTTAGGCTCAATGCCGGCAGTGTTAAGCTTCTGCCTGTAGAACTCATAGAAAACTTCCGGATGGTCAATAAGGCAGTCTATGCTCAAAAGATATTCCGGACTGTATCTGTCGAACTTGACATCGTGCTGGTTATAAAGACCGTCCTTGCTTCTGAAGTCAGGAATTCCGCTCTCGGTCGACACACCGGCACCGCCGAAAAAGACGATATGCTTGCACTCTCTTATAATCCTGTTAAGTTCAGCAACTTTTTGTTCGTCCATGAATATGCCTCCTTTATAACATCTCGATATTGTCTGCTCCTACAAGTTCTGCGAGTTTATTGAGCACCGCTTCATCAGGTGCGATCCTGCATATATCATCAAGTCTTGTGATACTGTTATCGGATTCAAAAAGGATCTCTACAGCCATGTTACCATGGAAATAGGCAAGGAAGTTAAGAAGCCTTGAAAAACCTTTTGAATCAGGCTTGCCGGAATAATGAATCCTCATTACATGTTCTTTGTTCCCGGCAGGAGCCTTATCAGGTTCATTCTGAACCACGGTCTCTTTGGTAATGACCGGCTTAGCAGGTCTTATGGCCTGTCCGCCGTCTCTTTCCCTCAACGCAGTCTGATAAGACCTGTCGTTTCTTATCCTGCTTAAAAGTGCAGGGTCGTCAGTTAATTCAAAACAGCAGTCGGCAAACATGGATAGCTCTCCGCCCTCTCTCATCTGCCTTCTGCCGACAAAGAGATACGGCTTGTTCTTCTCTACCATTCTGTTGTATGTATCAAAGTTCTTGCCGAAGAGGAGCACTTCAAAGTATCCGCTTAAGTCTTCACAACTTATGGTGCTCATCATGGTCTTTTTCTTGGTATATCCGGTCTTCTTATCGGTAACCATTCCACACATCGCAACCTGCTTGTTGTCATCTAATGCATCGCTTCCTGAAAGAGCAAGGATATCTGATGCTTCAGACATGTCAAACGTAGCTATCTCGGAAATGATATTCGTATAAGAAGCAAGAGGATTACCCGAAAGATAGATGCCGACCATTTCTTTCTCATAACCGAGTTTCTGGCTTTCGGGATATTCTGCAATGTCAGGTATATAGATCGACGGACCAGCTGACGAAGCATCTCCGAAATCAAACAGAGACAGCTGGCCTTCTATGTTGCGGCTGTCCTCATGCGCAAGTCTGTCGAGTTCCGTCTGTACGCACGCTGTCATCTGGCTTCTCGTCAAACCGAATGAATCCATGCATGAAGCAAGGATCAATGCTTCTGCAACCGTCTTCTTCACGCCTATCTTTGAAGCTCTTACGACAAAGTCTTCAAACGATCTGTATTCACCGTTCTTCTCCCTGTCATTCAGGATATCAAGTACTGCGCCTTCGCCGACATTCTTGATAACGGATAATCCTATTCTTATCTTGCGGTCGCCTTCAGTGGTAAATCTTTCGCGGCTCTTGTTGATATCAGGAGGCAGCACTTCGATACCCATCGCAGAACAGCATGAGATGTAATAAGACGCCTTGCCGAGATCGCCCCTGAAAGAATTAAGAGTTGCGGCCATGAACTCCGTCGGATAATAGCACTTAAAGTATGCAGTCCAGTAACCTACCACCGCATAGCAGGCAGCATGCGACTTATTGAATGCATAGCCTGCAAATCCGGATACATCATCAAAGATCTTAGCGGCAACATTCTCCGGCACTCCGCGCTTGATACAGCCGTCGATCTGGCGTCCCTTGTCATCCGTTCCGCCATATATGAACAGATTTCTGTAGTTCTCCATTATCGACTTTTTCTTTTTGCTCATCGCACGTCTGATGTTATCGGACTGTCCCATCGAGAAACCTGCAAGATCTCTTACGATCTGCATTACCTGTTCCTGATAAATAGCACATCCGTATGTAACGTTAAGAATGGGCTCGAGCAGAGGATGATCGTATGTGATGTGGGACGGATTCTTTTTGCAGTCGACATACTTCGGGATCTGATCCATAGGACCCGGTCTGTAAAGCGAGATGCCGGCGATGATGTCCTCAAGGCTTTCCGGTTCAAGCTGCTTCATGAAAGATGTCATTCCGCGGCTTTCAAGCTGGAATATGCCGACAGTCTCTCCTCTGCCGATCATCTTGAATACTTCAGGATCATCCAGAGGTATCCTGTCGAGATCAATGTCTTTTCCGTAGTTATTCTTGATAAGTTCTTTGACATCCTGCAAAACGGTTAATGTCCTGAGACCTAAGAAGTCGAACTTGAGAAGACCGATGCTCTCAACATCACTCTTGGCAAACTGAACAGCGACTGTGTCATCGTTTACTGCAAGCGGCGCGATATCAGTGATGTCCTTTCCTGATATGATTATTCCCGCAGCATGCGTTCCGGCATTACGCGGAAGGCCTTCAACACGCATAGCCATATCGATCACCTTACGCGATTCGGGATCGGTATCATATGCTTCTTTAAACTCAGTGCTGATCTCAAGTGCCTGCTTCAAAGTCATGCCTACGGAAAATGGAATCATCTTCGTAAGCTTGTTGCTCTGTGATATAGGCATGTTAAGAACTCTTGCTACGTCCTTAACCGCCTGTCTTGCGGCAAGCGTACCGAATGTGATTACGTGGGCAACTCTCGTCTTACCGTATTTTGCCGTGACGTAATCGATCGCTATCTGTCTTCGCTCATCGTTGAAATCGACGTCGAAGTCAGGCATGGACACTCTCTCGGAATTAAGAAATCTCTCGAAAACAAGACCATACTTGATCGGATCGATGTCGGTGATGCCGACTGCATAAGCAACAAGTGAACCTGCACCTGAGCCTCTTCCCGGCCCTACGGTAACATCATGTGTCTTCGCATAATTGATGAAGTCCCATACGATGAGATAGTAATCGGTATAGCCCATGCTGTTAATGACGGAAAGCTCATACTCGGCACGCTTCATATAGTCTTCTTCACTGCCCGTGGGAGGAGTTACTTCAAATCTTTTCTTAAGTCCCTTATATGTCAGATCAGAAAGATATTCTTCATGGCTGCTGTAGCCTTCAGGAACTTCATAAACAGGAAGGTGAATGGTCTCAAAATCGTATTCGGCATTGCACATATCGGCGATCTTGCCGGTATTCTCAATGGCCTCGGTAAGTTCAGGAAAGAAACGCCTCATCTCGGTCTCTGACTTAACGTAGAAATCATTTGAGGACATGCGCATCCTGTTCTCATCATCGATTCGTGCAGCTGTTGAAATACAGAGGAGAATATCCTGCGCTTCATAATCTTCCTTCATGAGATAGTGGCAGTCGTTTGTAGCGACAAGCGGAATGCCCGTCTCATTTGAAATCCTTATAAGGGCAGCATTGACCTTGGCCTGTTCGGGCGTGGTGTTTGCCTGGATCTCAAGATAGTAATTGCCCCTGCCGAAGAGCTTGTCATACCACACGGCTGTCTGCGCGGCTTTTTCCATGTCGCCGTTAAGGATCAGCGAAGGCACTTTACCTGCAAGGCATGCTGAAAGACATATCAGTCCGTCATGCCACTTTTCAAGGAGTTCCTCATCTATTCTCGGGCGTCTGTAAAAGCCTTCGGTAAATCCTGCCGAGACAAGTTTATTGAGATTCGTTAATCCCTGATTATTCTTCGCAAGAAGGATCAGGTGATTGTAGTATCTGTCTTCTTTACCGGGAACGACATTCTTGTCGAATCTTGAACCAGGTGCTACATATACTTCACATCCGATTACCGGATGGATGCCATTTGCCTTCATCTCCCTGTAGAAAGAAACAGCACCGTACATTACGCCATGATCTGTGATGGCGCACGATGTCATTCCCATCTCCTTAAGCCTCGCAGCAAGATCCTTGATCTTTATAGCGCCGTCAAGGAGACTGTATTCGGTATGAAGATGTAAATGACAAAAGCCACTCATTATTTCTTTCCTTTAAGTTCGATGATTATGTCTCTGATCTCAGCTGCTCTCTCGAAGTCGAGATCCTTGGCAGCTTTGGTCATCTCTACGGTAAGTTTATCAATAAGCTTCTTATTTTCTTCTTCAGTGCCTCCGGAGACACCATCGTTGATAAGTCTTGCTGCATCTATGCCGCCCTTGGAGGCCTTGCCTCTTCCCTTGCCGGAAGAATCTTTGCTGCTCTCCGCAACGATGTCAAATACGTCTCTGACGGCCTTTTTGATGGTTTTAGGAGTGATGCCGTGAGCTTCATTGTATTCCTGCTGTATCTTTCTTCTTCTGTTTGTCTCGGATACTGCATTCATCATGGAATCGGTTACTTCATCAGCATATAGGACTACTCTTCCGTGATCGTTACGCGCACATCTTCCGATGATCTGGATAAGAGATCTCTCGGATCTTAAGAACCCTTCCTTATCGGCATCAAGGATCATAAGGAGCGAGACTTCTGGAAGGTCGATACCTTCTCTTAAGAGATTGATTCCGACAATGACATCGACTTCGTCATTACGCAGCTGGTTAAGTATCTGCATACGCTCAACTGCCTTGATGTCGGAATGAAGATATGTGACTCTTGCGCCTTCTTTCTTGAGGAACTCGGTAAGATCCTCAGCCATTCTCTTGGTGAGCGTCATTATAAGGCTCTTATCGCCTGTCTTCTTCTGTTCCTTGAGCATGCCGAGGATATCTTCGATCTGGCCTTCAACAGGACGGATGAATATCTCAGGTTCAAGAAGACCTGTAGGCCTTATAACCTGTTCTACGATCTGCTCGCTGTGCTCTTTCTCATAGTCAGCAGGTGTAGCACTGACAAAAACGGTCTGGCCCATGCGCTGTTCGAATTCATCGAATTTCAAAGGTCTGTTGTCAAAAGCGGAAGGAAGTCGGAATCCGTACTGGACCAGCATTTCTTTTCTTGATCGGTCTCCGTTATACATGGCACCGACCTGGGGAATGGTCTGGTGTGACTCGTCGATGAAGAGAAGGAAATCATCCGGGAAGAAGTCCATAAGCGTGCACGGAGGCTCGCCCGCTTCCCTGCCTGCAATATGTCTTGAGTAATTCTCGATTCCTTTGCAAAAGCCCGTCTCCCTCAGCATATCCATGTCGTAACGGGTACGCTGCTCAAGTCTGTATGCGGCGATCATGTCACCTGCATCCCTCAACTCTTTAAGTCTGACCTCAAGTTCTGCTTCGATCCTGTCAATGGCTTTATTAAGCTTGGCCCTGCCTGTAGCATAGTGTGATGCCGGGAAGAGCTCAATGAAATCCTTGGTAAATTCGGTCTTACCGGTAATAGCATCGACATAACTTATCTTGTCTATCTCATCACCGAAGAAACTGATCCTCGTAAGCGTATGTTCGGAATCAGGAGTCCAGATATCGATAATGTCTCCCTTAACTCTGAAAGTACCTCTCTGAAGATCAAAATCATTTCTGGAATACTGCATGTTGATAAGCTGTGCCATGACAACATCCATCGGTATCTCAAGGCCTGTCTCAAGCATGAGCGCAAGGGATAAATAATCCTCCTTCTCACCGATGCCGTAGATGCAGGAAACCGAAGCCACGATGATGACATCTTCGCGCGTAAGAAGTGACTTGGTAGCTTCGTGACGCATACGGTCGATCTCATCATTTATCGACGAATCCTTCTCGATATATGTATCCGTAGCTGCGATATAAGCTTCCGGCTGATAGTAGTCGTAGTATGAGATGAAATATTCAACGGCATTCTCAGGGAAAAGTTCCTTAAACTCGGCATAGAGCTGGCCTGCAAGAGTTTTGTTGTGCGCAAGGACGAGCGTAGGTCTTTGGACCCTCTCAATGATGTTGGCCATGGTAAAAGTCTTACCTGAACCGGTAACACCCAAAAGAGTCTGGCCCCTCATGCCATCCTTAATGCCCTGAACCAGGGAATCTATAGCTGCCGGCTGGTCGCCAGAAGGTTTGTAATCCGATACGAGCTTAAACATAAATCACTTATCCAAAACTGCTTCGCGCATCGACGCGAATATTTACTTTTCTTCTACGCTCAATTTTAGAACGTTTGTTCTGTAATTGCAATACTGCTGCCTGCTCATTGGCCGCATATCGGGATTATGTCAATTAACTCCATAACGCGGTATTTGAAAGGCGGCTTTGTTCCTTCCGTCTCTGCAGAAGCACTAGCCAGAGCCATGCAGAGTCTGAACGTCTCTTCAGGTTTCATGCCTTCATCAAATGAATATGCAAGACCTGCTGTCATAGCATCACCGCATCCCGTGGTGCAGTTTACCTTAACGTTGACTGCATCCGAAGAGAATCTCCCTTCAGGACCGTTAACGAATACCGCACCATCTTTGCCCATGGAAACAAGGCAGCAGTTAACTCCTCCGGAAACGATCTTCGATGCTTCAGAAAGAGCACCTTCCATATCGTTTTCCATTCCGAGTTCATCGCATGTCGGCTTTACGGCATAAGGCTGCGCTTTAAGACCTTCCTGAAGGTATCTGTCTGCACTGTCGAGAATGACTTTAACTCCTTCGGTCTGTTTAAAACATCTGATAAGGTCAGCATAGATATCAGAAGGAGAACCCAGCGGAGGTCTACCGCTGATGACGACTATGTCGCCGTCTGTAAGTCTCTCACTCAACATATTCTTCAATGTATCGACGGAAGCCTTGTCATAGTACGGGCCTTCTGCATTGATGTCTGTTGTGACACCGTTCTCACCTGATATCTTGATGTTAGTCCTTGTATTACCGGAAGGATAAACTACGCTGATCACTTCAAACTCGGTCTTAAGCTTTGACAGGAGCTTTTCGCCGTCTTCACCGCATACGCCGACGCAGACGACTGATTCCTTGCCCATGGTCTTAAGGTTTTTCGACACATTGATACCCTTACCGCCGGGATCACTCCTCATCGCATAAGACTTGTTGATGCTTCCGGGCATAAGGCCGTCTTTAACATGAAGACTTACATCAATTGCAGGATTAAGAGTAAGTGTGTAGATCATGGCATTAAGCCTTTCTTTTCAATTTCTTAAGATATTCCTTCTGTTCCGGAGTAATGCGGTAACTCTCAACCGCTTTCTGAATGGACTTGTTATGGGTCCACTTATCCAGTTTCTGCTTTTCGATGAAAGGCAGGGTATCTTCATACTGCTTTGCAAGAGCGGTCGCGAAATACCATGCGATCATCATGTTCACATAGTATTCTTCGGAACGGATCTTCGATACCTTGGTAAGATAGGAAGTCTTGAAATCCTCATCAAGAAAATGCTCCATGAGCATGCCTATCGCAAATCTCTTAACATATGTGTGTTCTGACCTGATCCATTTATCCACATATTCAAGAAGAAGCTGTTTATGCTTTTTGAAGACCTTAGGCGACATCTGGTCACATGTAGCCCAGTTATCCACATAGGGAAGAAATTCATCGACAAGTCTTATGCAGCTTTCAACATCCTTCATGCCCGAAAGTATGAATGCGTGAAGCTGGTTCTCTTCGAAAAACTTATGCGGAAGATCAGAAAGAAATTCAGATATGTCGTCTCTTTTTGAAAACTCTTTTGCGAGCTGTCTTAATGCCGGAGTCCTCACACCTATTATCGAATCCGCTTCCAAAGTGGGAATAATGGTCACCTGCATTTCACGGTAACCTTTGTCCTGTAATTTCTTCAGTTCTTTGCGGATCTCACCGGTAATCATGTCAGAAAATGAGATACATGATTATCGCTGTGGCAATACCCAGAAGGCATCCTGCCGCAACCTGCAAAGGTGTGTGGCCGAGCAGCTCCTTAAGTTTCTCCTCATTGGGAAGATCGGCACCTGTAATCCTTTCGAACATGTCAGCCATAGCATTAAGAAGTTCTGCCTGCTTACCTGCCTGATATCTGACGTTCATTGCGTCATGCATAACAACGATCGCAAGGATCATCGCAACGGCGAAGACAGCAGTATCGAATCCTTCATAAAGACCTGTCGCTACGGCTACCGACACAACTGTAGCAGAGTGTCCGCTTGGCATTCCACCGTCTCCGAAAAGTCTTTCAATGCTGAACTTCTTTGTAAGGATGAGATTGCTGATGCATTTAAAGACCTGCGCCAAAAACCATGACACAATACCGACAATCAATATTTTGTTTGTGATTATCTGTAACAGAAAATCCATACTATACCCTTCTATTCCATAATGCTAATTAATTTTACTCTATAAAAAGTAAAAATAAAGACTTGCAAACCGCGGAAACACAAAAAAGATGCCGCAGATTTCTCTACGGCATCTCTACAAACAAACTCAAAACTTATATATTGCGGTCTCGTTCTTACGCTTTTGATGATACATTACCATTAAGGCACCACAAGGAAACGTCTGTTAACAATATGTGAACAAAGCCGTCAAATTTTGAAATCTCTTTCATAATGCCCGCAATTCAAGTCCGTTTATCGGGTAACAACAAAAAGTTAAAAGTCTGCAGTATCAGTCGTAATAGTCGAATTCAAGCTCACAGACCTTGACCGTGTCGCCTTCCTTGACGCCCATTTTCTTGAGTTCCTCGAAAACACCTTCGTTCTCAAGCGTTCTCTGGAAGAAGTTGGTTGACTCTGTATCTTCAAAGTTTGTAGAGTTGAAGATCTTGTTGATCCACTTGCCGGTAACTTCAAAGTTGCCGTCCTCATTGATGATGATGTCAAACTTCTTGCCTTCGTCAAATGTGTATACCTTCTCACCGCCTGAGACGACATCGTGAAGGATCGTAGGCGGAAGCTTGGATACTGTCTCAGTGATCTTGTCGGCAAGTTCCTCAATGCCGATACGGCCTGCAGCTGAGATTATGTAAACATCTTCATAACCCATCTCTTTGACTGCCTTAACGAAATCCTGTGCTTCCTCGTCAGTGATTCCGTCACACTTGTTTCCGACAACGATCTGAGGTCTTGAAGCAAGCTCAAGACTGAATTCCTCAAGTTCATTATTGATCGTCTTGAAGTCCTCGATAGGATCTCTTCCGTCTGTTCCGGAAAGATCGACAACGTGAACGAGAAGTCTCGTTCTCTCAATATGTCTTAAGAAATCGTGGCCAAGTCCGGCACCTTCATGAGCATTCTCGATGATTCCCGGAATATCTGCGATTACATATGAGAAATCGTCCTTTGTAACCACACCGAGAACGGGTTCAAGTGTAGTAAAAGGATAATCTGCGATCTTCGGCTTAGCTCTTGTAAGGACTGAAAGAAGCGTTGATTTACCAGCATTGGGGAAACCAACAAGACCGCAGTCAGCGATAAGCTTAAGCTCGATCGCGAGCTCACGCTCTTCACCGGGTGCGCCCGGTGTCGCGAACTGGGGAGCCTGTCTTACGGAATTTGCATAGTGCATGTTTCCGAGACCACCCTTACCACCTCTTGCTACAGTGATCTTCTGGCCTTCTTCCGTAAGATCAGCAATGATATCGCCTGTCTGGACATCCTTTACGACCGTTCCGATCGGGACGCCGATGACAAGATCCTCACCGCGCTTGCCGTACATCTTCTTGCCCATGCCCTTTGCGCCGTTTTCCGCAATGAACTTGTGCTTGAATCTGAAGTTTTGAAGGCTGGTCAGATTTCTGGCAGCCTGCAGAATAACATTACCGCCGTCGCCGCCGTCACCGCCGTCGGGTCCGCCGTTGGTAATGTATTTCTCGGTATGGAAGCTGAGCGCGCCGTTACCGCCGTCGCCGGCCTTAACATAAATCTTGGAATGATCTATAAACATCTGATTCTCCCTCAAAACAATAGCAGTCTGATCGCTATATTGCGACAGACTGCTACTCTTGGTTTTCCGTTAAATACCCTAAATCAGGCTACAGGATAAACGCTAACCTGCTTCTTATCCTTGCCCATACGCTCATACTTGACCTTACCGTCAATCAAAGCGAAAAGTGTATCATCAGATCCGATACCAACGTTTGTGCCGGGATGGATCTTTGTACCACGCTGTCTAACAAGGATATTGCCGGCCAGAACTGACTGTCCGTCACCCTTCTTCGCTCCTAATCTCTTGGACTGGGATTCACGGCCGTTCTTGGTGGAACCCATACCTTTCTTATGTGCGAAGAGCTGTAAATTAAACTTAATCATAATTACACCTCCGGTGTTTTTGAATGAATTATCTCTACGTACCTGTTCTTACTGTCGTTATAATCTCTGGCGATACCGATAAGACCTAACTCGCAAGTTCTCATTATTACCTGAGCCCTGCCCTTTGTCTCATCGTCACCTAAGTCCGGAACCGTTATCCTTAAATTGACATCTTCTGTGCCCTCATTGCTGATACGGAAGAAAGATTCGCTGTCGTAACCGCAAATATCTTCCAAGGCGCTTGCTGCAGTAAAAAGAAGTGTTGATACTGCGCTGCAGATGATATCTCTGCCGGGATCGTCGTAACCTGCATGCCCGTTGGCATATATGGCGCAGATCCGGGAACCCTCTCTATTGACGATAACGGAAATCATAAAGACTTACGCGTTGATAGCCTTGATAAGTACACGTGTGTAAGGCTGTCTGTGGCCATTCTTTCTTCTGTAGCCCTTCTTAGCCTTGTACTTAGAGACGATAACCTTCTTGTTTCTTCCCTGCTTTACGATCTCACCGGTTACAGTAGCCTTTACATCACCAGCTACGATACCCTTGTCATCAGATACTGCAAGTACTTCATCGAAAGTAACCTGGCTGCCAGCCTCACCTTCAAGCTTCTCTACGAAGATCTCATCGTCAACAGAAACCTTGTACTGCTTGCCGCCTGTCTTAATTACTGCGTACATATTCGTTCCTCCTGTTCTTCCAGTCTCGCTGCTTAAACCAAGGCAGCGCCTCTAAAAAAGCGCATTTAAAAGAGCCCGTTGCATGCGGTCACCGACGTATAATAAACCACGTGCCATGCAAAGTCAACAATTTTTCTTATAAACAGAGGGGTTTTCCCGAAGTTTTCAGGCTACGAGAACGATAAGGGCTGCCGCAATACCGAATATGAGTCCCGTGATCTCGTAAAAATCTGATATGCGCTTGATCGGGATGACGCAGCCGAAAGGCACGATTCCCAGGGCAATGCCTGAAAGAGATGCCATTACGATCTCCTCATTTTTCTGGATCAGACCCATGACCAGCATAACTACCGGAGGGATCAGAGCCTCGATAAAGTACATCACGCTTCCGAAATATGCAGAAGGCCCCATTCCGGAGAACCTGGATTTCTTGTCGGCAAAGATCAAAGCCACGGCAGAAAGACTCATTATGACAAATACTATGAGAGCAGCTATGGGGTTGATGTCATCCTTCAAAGCTTTTTCGATGTTCGTGAGATTAAGTGCCGCTCCTGCAAGGATCATAAGCTCCAAAATGCCTGTGACGATCGATGCGATAAAGATCGTGAAGCCGTAATCCCTTCTGGCGTATTTGACTTTGTTGGACAAAAGGAGCTTGATCTGAGCAAGCGCCATAAGTGCAACGATCAATACCGGAGAATAAAGAGCTATATACGTGGACACAAATCCCCACTGGGGAATAAATGTCGTAACGGCTCCGCAAAGTGCGATCCATCCTGAAACGCCAAGGAAAATTATGGCTCCAAGACTGTTTCTTGCCTTGAGATCCCTGCCTTCCTTATCAGGGAGAGATACCGGAACCATAAACAGGAACAAAGCAAGCAGCGCTATCGACATGAATAAAGCAAATGCCATTCCTGCCATCCACAGAACAACTTTTGCAGAAGAATATCCGGTTCCGTAAGTCGTACCGAGATACTGTGCAAGCTCGCTCTGGAAAGAAGGTGAAGCAACAAGGCCGGAAAGTGTTGCTTTCATTGTAGTCAGTGAGAGATATCTCATCTGGTTGGGTGAAATATATACAAAAGACGGGAAGATCTTTCCTCTCTGGGTCGGGTGGCCGTACATCGTGTCGACACCGGAGATCTTCTCGAAGATCATCTGCGAACCGCTAAGATCGGTCGTGGACTTGGCTTTATGCTCAAATCCGAAAACCGCACAGGGGACTCCCGGATAGTCACTCGTATAACCCTCAAGTGCAATATTTCCGGGATATTCAGGATCGATAAGGATATATCCTTCGATCTTGCCATTACCTGAATCCAAAAGATCGTTCATGACCTTGAAGGAATCCTTGCCGATGGCGCAGACAACTACTTCCTCATTCTTATAATCTTCGGGAAGCGTATAGAAAAAATCAGGCCTTGAACTGTGTTTATCAGGACCAACGACATCAAAATCAAAACCTGCTGAAGCAAGGCTGTTTCTCATAGAAACCATCGGGATCGTAGTGCCGTCAGAATAGATGAGCAGGGTCTTGCGGGTATTCTTCGCACTGTTCAGGCTCATCACATACATAACGAACATCAGGGCAGCCATCACAAAAGAAAGCGCCAAAGAGACCCAAGCCAGCTTAGGTATCTTTGTAGGCCTCAGCTTACGGAAACCGTACTGGGGCGCTAACTTCTCTTCTGCCTGTCTGTCCTTATTCTTTTTCATCTTATATCAGGAGCAAAGCTCATCTCCCAAGGATCTTATGTCTTCAGGACCGAGGATCAGGATTATATCACCGGGTTTGATCAGCTCGTCGATCCTCTTTTTAAGTTCTTCCCTGTCTTCGTAGAATTCCGCATCACCGCCGCGCTTATTGATCTCATCAGAGATATCCTTGCTGGAGATCTCGTGAGTATTGATCTCCCTGTCGGAGAAGATCTCGGCAAACAAGACCTTCTTGCAAGGCAGAAGACTTGTTACGTAGTCGTCGAAAAGCATTTTCGTGCGGTTAAAAGTTAGGGGCTGGAACACAACGAGAATATCGTTATGCGGCATGTTGGAAGCTGCTTCGATAGTAGCTCTTGCAGCAGTCGGGTGATGTGCGTAATCTACTACGACATCGCAGCCCTTATACTTGCCCTTCACCGTATATCTTCCGTCAGCTCCGCTGAAAGTGTTGAGCGCGGTCTGAATAGCAGAAGCGGTTGCACCGTTAAGGTAAGCTGCAGCTGCCGCATTGAGCGCATTTGCAATATTGTGTCTTCCCGGGATGTTGAGTTTTACCTTGATCCTCTCCTCACCGCCGATCACGATATCAAATTCGGGAAGACCGTTGACAAACTCTATATTCTCAGCAACAAAATCAGCTTTCTTCCCTGTTGTTTCACAAACTTCGTTATCAGTCGCACAAGCAACTATCTGAGGGAATTTACGTCCTGCCTCATCAAAGTATTCCTTGGCCTCTGCCAAAGATCTTGCAATATGCTTGTCGTGGCCGGATACGACAACATATCCGTTATCGTCAACAAGTCTTATGAAGCGCGCGAAAACATCGATCACGTCTTCTATCGTCGGATAGCAGTCAACATGATCGTGATCGATATTCGTGATTACTGCAGTAGTTGATGAGAAATTCAGGAAAGAACGGTTGAATTCACAGGCTTCAGAGACCAGAAGATCTTCAGAACCTGCCCTGACAGTACCATTAAATATATCAAGATCGGCACCGAGATGCACTGTGGGATCAAGACCTGCATCGATCATCATCATCGATAACATCGATGTGGTTGTGGTCTTACCGTGTGTTCCGGATACATTGATAACGTTCTTGTATGTTCTCGTGAAAGCACCAAGGAACTCTGCCCTGTCAAAGATCTGAAGGCCGAGCTCGGAAGCTCTCTTAACTTCTTCGTTATGAGGAAGGATCGCTGCCGTCTTAACAAGATAATCCGGCTTGAAATCATCGATGTTGGCTGCGATCTGGGAGTTATATATCTTGATGCCCTGGGCTTCCAGGATCTCTGTTCTCTCACCCGGGTGATTGTCAGAACCTCCGACAACAAAACCCGCATGCTTTGCAAGTCTTGCAAGTCCGTTCATCGATATTCCGCCGATGCCGATGAAATAGATCCTGGCATCCTTTTTGATATCACTCAATTTAAATGTTTTAGCATCCAACACAGATATCACTTCCCTGTTTCTTATAAATTTCGAAGTAATTCTAACATTTTAAGAGCGCATAGCAAAATCGCCGACTACGGCATTTGTAAATGAAATGAGGTCTGAGGACTTAAGTCTTAACTGCACTCCTCTTTGTCCGGCACTGACGCACACATCGTCGACGAGTTCTATCATCTCATCGATAAAAGTCCTGTACTGCTTCTTCATTCCGATGGGAGAACAACCTCCTCTGATATATCCCGTAACGTTCAACAGGTCCTTTACGTGGATCATGCTGACGCTCTTGCAGCCTGCAAGTTTTGCCGCTTTCTTAAGATCGACCTCGTCATCAACGCAGATGCAAAATACAAGATACTCGCCCTTATCAGATACCGCTGTCAGTGTCTTGAATACTTCCTCGTAAGGAACACCCAGATATTCGGCGACGTGATGACCGTCAAGATCGTTCTCGTCGTACTCGTATTCCTGATATGTATATTCAATCCCTGCTTTGTCGAGGATCCTCATTGCATTGGTCTTTTTGAACTGAGACATAATGTTCTCCTTCACGATTGCTTTGCATATTCTATCTTTATTGCCAAGAGCTTTCAAACTGATAAAATAAACTAATTAGTTTAATCCGGAGAATAATATGCTGAACAAAGAATATCCGCAACATGATATGAATCTTGTTTTCAACATGATCGAAAACTCCATCTCCAAGGGCGGCGTACACGACAAGACCGCCGAAGAAATGAATCTTCTGATGCATCTTTATGCGGGACTTCCGGCAGAAGCAGTCGAACAGGGCATGATGTTCATTCACGGAAGAGCATGCGAGATCCCTGCAACCTCAGACATCATCCCTCTTCACGTAAGACTCATGAATCTTCTTGAATATCTCGAAAAAGTCGAATATTTAAGTGAAGTTCCTTCCACTCTTTCCAATGACGAGATCAAAAAAAGAAGTGACATTCTGAACTCTCTCGAAGAACACGAGAAGCTCTTTGGAACACCGCTCATGGGTTATCAGTTCAATATGGGAACCAATACACCCAAGGAAGCAAAGGAAGGCGAAGAAGCCGAAGGTCAGAGACTCCTTCTCATGAACAGCCAGGCTGCAGTTTTCGCTTGTGAAGACATATATAAGACTGCACTTTTCTACGAAGACAAGCTCGGCTTCAAAGCCGCTCATTTGGATGACGAGGCAATGCCTCACATAAAGCTCGTAAGAGACAATATCGCCATCGTACTGGTAAAAGGCGAAGGCGCGGTCACAAAACCCATGCGCGAATTCGGAATCGATTACGACATGTACATTTATTGTTCCGAGCCGTTCCTGCTTCACAATGAAGTTGCCGCAAACGGGATCAAGATAATAGAAGCACTCCCCGAGGCCAAGGAAGCTCAGAAGCAGAATAAGAACCGCCAGTTCGTTTTCGAGGATATCGACGGAAGACACATCTGCGTATCACAGTATCTGGAAGGTTGATCTTAGAGCAGCATTGGGATAATAACGCTAAAATTAAAAATACCCACTAAACAGCTAAATCACAGCTTTTAGTGGGTATTTTTCTTTAAGAGAATTACTGTTTTGGCAGATAAATACCCACTAAAACCTAAGTTAAAGACAATTAGTGGGTAAAAACATCTGACAATGGTCAAAAAAATACCCACTAAACAACATAAACATGCTGTTTAGTGGGCACACGATAGTTTTTGTTTAAACCTTGTGGAAACTTACGTCACCTGATGAACAATGAACATTCATGACAGCAGTTCCGTTTCCGTTAATGTAATCCTTGCCGTCCTTTACGAAAGAAAGCTCAGAGTTGAAGTCTCCGCTGGAGATCTGTGTATGAACAGTAACATCCGAATCTTCAGGAATACTGACATCGATTCCGCCTGAGCTGCAGTCAATATCAGATGTCTCAGGGACCTTATCAAGGATGATATCCGAATGGCCGCTGGAAGCTTTTGTGCTGAGGTTATTTACCTCATCTGCATCAAGCATGATCTTGCCGGAACTTACATTAATGTCAAGTGTATCTACCGTACCCATTACTGCAGAAACGCCGCCTGAAGAAGAACGGATCTTTGCCATGCCGATAAGACCCTTCTGTTCGATGTTGATCTTACCTGAAGAAGAATCAATATCGAACGTATTGCAGTCGCCGTCCCAATTGATATTGATATTGCCGGAAGAAGCCTTGACTTTTAAAGAATTGCTGTTGCCATTCTGGCTGAGAGAAATATCTCCTGAAGAAGCCTTAACCTCCATATCTGAAGCTGAACAACCAATGACAACGTCGCCTGATGAGGAGCGTGTATTCAGATTTCCGGTTGCAAAACCGTCCAGATTAATGTCACCGGAAGAGACTTCGATAATGAAGTCATCCAATTCCCTGTCAGCGGGAAGCGTGATCTCAAGAGACTTATCGATCTTGTTAAAGTTGATCATCTTTGTTGAAACGCAGTATCTGACATAAAGCGTATCGCCGTCTACCCATGTGTGTACCTGATGGTCAGAATCGAGCTGACAGTTGGAAGTCTCCGATACTTCAACTCTGTCAGTATCAGCGCCCTTAACCTTTACATTTCCTGAAACATAATCAATGTTGATCTTTGTGATCTCATCGTCGATCTCACGGTCGCCTGCGGTGTACTTCTCACCGTTCTCATACTGGTAGCTGAACGAATTGAACAGACCAAACGAACAGCCCGTAAAGCAGAATGTTGCAGGTACAATAAGAGCCAAAGCTCCTGTTACTAAGTTACTTGTTTTCATTATTTTTTTCCTCCCTTATTTTTTCCAACTAAGAAACCGATTCCGGCTATTAAGAGTCCAACACCGCCGATTGAAAGTATCAGGGCGAGTGAAGGTGCTGATGTAACTACTCCTGTGGCTCTTCCCGCATTAGCTGCATTGATTACAAGCTGAGCAAGAACACCGGACAAAACACCTACTGAAGCGATTGAAAGGCCTGTCTTAACTGCAGCATTCATGCGGAGATATCTTACGATCGCAAAGATTGCCCAGCACATCCCGACCAAAGGCATTGAGATTGCAAATGCCAGGGGGAAGAATTCAGACATTCCGACATGAAGACCTATAGTGAGCATCATGAGCACGAATGTCGCCGTGTAAGCTGTCATTATAGCAAGGCCCTTATTATTCTTAAGGTATGCATTTACAGGTCTTCTGTATGCGATAAAAGGCGCAAAGCACATTGTCAGTCCGAAGAGCGTTGAAGCTGCTGCTACAAAGAACCAGTCTCCACGCGAATAAATGCAGACAATTCCCAAAAGCAGCATAACGCTTGCCGTAAATGACGCCATAGTAATGAACATCCTGTTCTCACGGAGCATGAGAGGAACAACGATCAATGATGCAGCGACCAGAATTCCTGCCAGTACGATGAAGAACCATGTAAGGCCCGCTCCTGTTGCAAGGTTTACGATAAGGCATACGAGGATCGGTATAGAGAATATCAATCCGATAATGCTTCCTGCCAGTGCGCTCTTTCTCTTAAAAAACTTGGCCTGGGTTCCGATTACTTCTTCTTTTTCCTTAACGATCTTTTCATCTATCGTAACGTCATTCAGACTGTTTAATATCTTTTTGCAGTCAGGACATTCAGCCAGATGCTCTTCTACGATCTTTCGGCTTGCTTCGCTGCAGATTTCGTCTTTATATAACGGAAGAAGATCTGAGATCAAATCACAACTATATTTCATTTTCATCCATCCTTTCCTTGATCTTTAGTCTGGCTCTGTGATACGTAACCCGGGCCCAGGTCTCGGTCTTTCCGAAGATCGATCCGATTTCCGCAAATGACAACTCACCGAATATCCGCAATTGGAACACTTCCTTGTGCGGTTCCTCCAACTGGTGGAGTATTAAGTGGATCTTCAAGGATTGGTCCCTGTCGGTGAGCTTCTCCTCTATCCCTTTGTTTGTATCCGGAAGCTCTTCGTTCAGTTCCTCATCCTGTCTTGAAACGCGCCGTTTCTCATCTATGAAGATGTTTTTGGCGATAGCACATAGCCACGTGAAGCTCTCGCTCTCCCCCTTGAATGTCTTCTCAGTCGATATCGCCCTGAAAAAGGTCTCCTGGGTTATCTCCTCGGCGTCATTCCGATCCCTGGCAAGTGTCATGACGTATGAGAATACCTTCATATAAAAGGCTTCATAAAGCTTTTCGGCGGTATTCTTATCCACGTATCATTTCACCTTTCTTTTGTGATCTCACCTGTTAGACGGAGAAATCTTAAATTCGTTACAAGAAAATCGAAAAATTTTTCAAATATTTTTTGTGGGGACCGCAACCCCTTGATTTTATTGGGCTTCAGGTCACTTTATTCCTAAAGTCACCCTGTCGTTTCCACCGTAATCCCTTATCGTTATTATATTTTTAAGTCCGCCCTGCCCGAAAATCCTTCTTACGGCTTCTCCCTGTGCACAGCCATGCTCAACCATGAGAGCACCGCCGTCCTTGAGAAGTTTTTTCGCGTATTCGACCAAGGGGCCGTAAAAATCCAGTCCGTCATCTCCCGCCCTTAAAGCGAGGTCAGGTTCATGGTCTTTTACGACGCTTTCCAGTTCTTCCATCTCACTGTTGGTTATGTAAGGAGGGTTGGATACGATGAAGTCAAGCTTTTCGAGTTCGGGGCAGGAACTCAGGACATCATGCTTAATTACCTTTATATCTTCAGGCTTTAGCGCCTGCGATTCAACATTAGATGTTGAGACACCGATTGCGGTATCGCTGATATCGATAAGATATCCTTTCGTGTTGCCGCCTGCTCTTACTATCTCATTAGCTATGGAAATGCCTATGCAGCCTGTGCCGGTGCAAAGATCTGCAAACCTGATATCCACAATTTCCTTACGGTATTCAGGCACATTAAGTACGTCACCTGTCGCCATTACATTAAGGCCGAGAAACTTCAAAGCGGATTCTACCAATATCTCGGTATCAGCTCTCGGAATAAGCACGCCGGGACACACCTTATAACACTCCTTATAGAAATGACGGTATCCCAATATATAAGCAAGAGGCTCGCCTGAAGCGCGCCTCGTTACAGCTTTTAATAAATCCTCTCCCTTTAATTCCTCCGAAAGGATCTTAAGGTCGAGCTCTGCTTCGTCATCTCCTGATCTCTTCAGGAGTTCCAAAAGCTCTTCATTACCAGATGTCATCTTCCTTGTTCTCCGGAATAACTGCCTGCATTGATGCAATGGCAACTTCTGCAATAGGTCCGTCAGGTTCAGCCGTGGTGAACTTCTGGAGCCAGAGACCGGGCTTAGCCATGAGCCTGCAGATCCAGTTCCTGTCGTGGCGTCCGACGAATCTCAATACTTCGAATGAGATCGAGCAGATGATCGGGATCGCAACAACTCGGATCGCGAGGTTTACCCACATCGGCTGGGCGCCTGTAAAGATTCCGATAACCGTATATATGATGATCGATATTGCAAGCACGTTGAACATAAAGGATGTTCCGCAGCGGGGATGAAAGCGTGACTGCTTCAATACGTTCTCGACTGTAAGCGGAAGGCCTGCTTCATAGCAAGCGATGGTCTTATGCTCAGCGCCGTGGTAACGCCATACTCTCTTAATATCCTTGAGGCTTGAAGCAAAGATAAGATAGAAGAGGAATATGAGAAGTCTGAGTACGCCTTCTCCGATATTGAGAAGGATCGGAACCCATGTTATCTCACGGATATCTTCAGGAATGAACTTTGTGACGATCTCAACGATGAGTCTCGGAGCAAGGATGAATAGTCCGACGGAAAGAAGGATACCGATGATTGCGGAGATGGACATCATGATATTGAAGTGTCTGTCCGTGAATTCATCAAGGCGGGATTTCTTCTCGCCTTCCTTCTTGGGATCCGGCTTACCTTCTTCTGAAATATCAGCTGCCTTCATGAGCGCGCCAGTACCTGTTACGAGCATCTTATAGAATCTGATACAGCCTCTGACGAAAGGAACCTTCTCAAAATATGAAGTCTTCTCGCCCTGCTTGATCTCTTCAACGTAGATAGTGCCGTCACCTTTTCTGACAGCCATGCAAGTCCTGGAAGGACCGACCATCATGACGCCTTCGATAAGCGCCTGACCGCCGATTGTGGTCTTCTTCAAAGGTGCATCATCACCCTTTTTCTTTTTCTTCGGAGCTGCGATCTCTGTTGAAACAACGTCGGGATCTTCAATTGGTGCCAGTTCCTGGCCAAGATGTTCGGGCTTGACCTCGCTGAACGGTAGTTCGATTATCTTACTGTTGTCATTTGCCTCTGACATATAGTTCCCCCAAATGAGCATAATTGTACATTCTGCGGAGATTATAACATTTAATAATAGCAGTGGTGTTACAGAGAAAAGGCAAAATTATGTGTTTATAAGCAAAAAAAGAGATTGCCGTTAGACAACCTCTTAAATTCTTTTACTTCAGAACGAGAATTAAGCCTTTTCCATTCTCTTCTTGAACTTATCAACACGTCCGCCTGTATCAACGAGCTTCTGCTTGCCTGTGTAGAACGGGTGGCAATTTGAGCAGATATCAACTCTAAGATCGCTCTTTGTGGAAAGAGTCTCGAATGTGTTGCCGCATGCGCACTTTACTGTAACGATCTGCGTCTTAGGATGAATTCCTTCTTTCATGTCCTTTTCACCTCTCAATCAAAGATATGACGCGTAATCCTAAACTCACGTATGTCATACCGGATTCTTCGTGTTAGCCTTGCTATATTACTTGAATCACCCGCAGTTGTCAATCGGTTGCAAAAGATTTCTTTACGGAAAGAACGAAAGACATATTGCTCGTCGTTTTCTCCATGAAACTGATGACAGCGTTGGTTGCCGTAATGGTATCCGCCTCGGCGATCCTTCTTCTGATGAGCCATACCGCATCGAGCTCTTCGGGAGTGAGCAGGAGGTCTTCTCTTCTCGTACCGGACTTGTCGACTGCGATAGCCGGGAAAACTCTTCTGTCGGCGAGCTTTCTGTCCAGAGTGACTTCCATGTTACCTGTTCCCTTGAATTCCTCGAAAATAACTTCGTCCATTCTGGAACCTGTCTCAATGAGCGCAGTTGCAAGGATCGTAAGGCTTCCGCCGTTCTCGATGTTTCTTGCCGCACCGAAGAATCTCTTAGGTCCGTAGAGTGATCCCGGATCGAGACCGCCTGACAAAGTTCTTCCGGTAGGATTGATCGTAAGGTTGTAAGCTCTTGCAAGTCTTGTCATTGAGTCGAGAAGGATAACTACGTCCTTACCGAGCTCTACAAGTCTCATTGCTCTCTCGAGAACAAGCTCTGTTACTCTTACGTGGTTCTCGGGGCGCTTGTCGAATGTCGAATAAACGACCTCACCCTTGATGTTTCTCTGCATGTCCGTAACTTCCTCAGGACGCTCGTCAATGAGGAGAACTATGAGTTCGCAGTTGGGATTGTTAGTAGTGATTGAATTTGCGACCTTCTGAAGCAGGATCGTCTTACCAGCCTTCGGCGGAGATACAATCATACCTCTCTGGCCCTTACCGATAGGTGAGAAAAGATCGATGATCCTTGTGGAGATATCTTCCTTCTCAGTCTCAAGATCAAGTCTCTCATTAGGATAGATAGCCGTAAGGCTCTCGAACTTAGGGCGTCTTCTGATGTTCTCGTAATCGCCCTCGATGACGGGAATGCCGTTTACTTCAGTTACACGCTTCAAAGGAGCATATCTGTCCTTGCCGCGCTTCGGATTAGCAAATCCCTTGATGTAATCGCCTCTTCTAAGGCCCATTCTCTTGATCATCTGGCCTGGAACGTAAGCATCGTCCTCACCGGGCAGATAGTTATTTCTGTGAACGAATCCGCAGAAATCGTTCTTGTTGCCTTCATTGTTGTTGATCGCGAGAACGCCTTCCACCTCGATCTCTACAGGAAGCTCGGGTTCAATCTTCTCTTCTTCACCTTCAGCAGGAACTCCATCAGTCATCTCGACTGTCTTTGTATCCTGACCGGGACCAAATGAGATCTTTCTTCTCTTGGATCTGCCGTGCTTGCCCTGACCCTGGTTCTGTTCAGGCTTCTTCTCTTCCTGCTTTGCTTCAGGAACGGGTGCAACTTCTGCGGGAGCCTCTGCTACAGAAGCTTCTGCAACTGCAGCCTCAATAGGTGTGGGCTCTTCAGCCTTAACTTCTTCTGCAGGAGCATCTTCCTTTTTCTTGGAAGCCCTGGTCTTTCTGGGCTTTGAAGCCTTCTTTTCAGCCTTCCCGGATTCTTCAGAAGTTTTCTCAGCAGGAGCTTCTGCTGTAACTTCTGCAGGAACTTCAGCTTTTTCCTTTGCAGGTTCTTCTGCTTTGGCTTCTGTCTTCTTAGTGCGCTTTGCAGGCTTCTTCTCAGCCTTTGCAGCAGACTTCTTTTCTGCCTTGGGCTCTTCTGTAAGGCCCTCTGCAGCTGCTTCTTTTTTAGCCACTTTTTTCTCCTCTTCTTTCTCTGCTTTGAGCATGGCATCAGCCAGTTCGTTGGTCTCAAACCTTGCAGTCCTTCCAACATCAACGATGAGCTCGTCGAGAGACTTTGTATTCTCTGTTGTCTTCATGGGTTCCGGAATTGCAGGTGCCTTAACGAGAACAGGTTCTTCGGTAAGATCAACAGTAGTGATGTCACCGATGTCCTTGGCGCCAGTAATAGCCATAAGAAGCTCGTCTCTGGTCTTCTTCTCTGCTTCTTCCGCTGTGAAATCTCCGAACGCGACAGCTATCTGTCTTAAATCGGAATCCGTCTTGGAATTCAGGTTGTCAAAATCGTCCATAAACGCCTTTCGAAAATGTAAATTTGCGCAAAAAACCTATTATCGTAGAACTTATAAAAGGGATATCAAACTTCAAATGGAAAATATCTAATCTAACGAATGCGCGCCGGGATATTCACCCGACGCGCATAATATAACATTTGTAATTATTTCAGTCAATCAAATAATATTTATCTGAACGGGTTATCCGCAAATATCAGTTATCACTGAGAGCTGCGAACTTGTCCATCATATCGAGTGCCTTACCTGTTCCGATAACTACGCAGGATACAGGGTCCTGGGCAAGGTATACGTCGATACCGATCCTGTTGGACAGCATGTGGTCAAGACCGTAGAGCATAGCTCCGCCGCCTGTCATAACGATACCTCTCTGTGAGATATCAGCCATGAGTTCCGGAGGTGTTCTCTCAAGAACGTTGTGTACAGCTTCGAAGATCTGTGTGATTGGCTCTTCCAATGCTTCGAGCATCTCTGTGGAAGATACCGTAACTGTTGAAGGAAGACCTGTGATGATGTTTCTTCCCTGAACGTCCAATGTGAGCTCTTCATCTCTCGGATAAGCGCAACCGATCTCGATCTTGAGCTTTTCTGCAGTCTTCTCACCGATGAGGATGTTATGTCTCTTTCTAACATGCTTGATTATAGCTTCGTCGAACTTGTCGCCTGCAACCTTCAAAGATGCATCTACGACAGGCTCGCAAAGTGAGATAACGGAAATATCTGTTGTACCGCCGCCGATATCGACTACCATTGAACCGCAAGCCTTTGTGATATCGATACCTGCACCGATCGCAGCAGCGATAGGCTCTCTGATAAGGAATACATCCTTGGCGCCTGCGTGACGGCAAGCATTCTCAACTGCCTGCTGCTCAACGGGTGTGATAACCGAAGGAACGCAAACTACGATAGTAGGCTTGAAGTATGTTGCACGAAGACCTGTGCAGACACGGCCGATAAATGCCTTAAGCATAACCTCAGTTGCTCTGAAGTCTGAAATAACGCCTTCACGCAAGGGTCTGATCGCTTCTACGATACCGGGAGTACGGCCGAGCATGAGTGAAGCGGATTCACCTACTGCCAAAACCTTACCTGTCTTGCTGTTTACTGCTACAACGGAGGGTTCCTTAAGAACGATACCCTTTCCCCTTATATAAACAAGAACGCTGCTGGTGCCGAGATCGACACCTATTTCCATGCCTAAGCCCATAAAATCACCTCAAAAATATAAGAAAAAGCCGCATTTGGCGAATTAGTCGGTAAAAATTCAATTTATTATCACATCAAGAATAGTAAAAATCAATCACGCGACGCCCTATTTTAGTGACATTCTGATTTCAATTTGCGGCGATATTTCGGCATTTTCGACAGACCGAACTTGAGAACGGCTCTGCTCATTGCTGCATACTATTCTTTTATTTGCTGTAATTTTCGGGAACATCGGAGTATAATTAGGTGTTCATTTTTAAAGAATAGGAGTCTTTCAACATGAGTTATTCAATTGAGACAGACAAGAAGTGGCAGGAAAAATGGGCTGAAACAGGCCTTTACAAGTTCGATCCGAACGCAGATGGCGAGAAGCTATACTGCCTCGAGATGTTCTCTTATCCTTCCGGAGCAAATCTTCACCTTGGTCATTGGTATAACTACTCACTAACCGACTCCTGGGCAAGATTCAAGCACATGCAGGGTTATAACCTCTTCCACCCCATGGGATTCGATTCATTCGGACTCCCTGCTGAGAACTATGCTATCAAGACAGGCATCCACCCCAAGGATTCCACACTCAAGAACATCGACACGATGGAAAAGCAGCTTCAGGCAATGGGTACAACGGTAGACTGGGACTACGAAGTTAAGACATGCATGCCCGACTACTACAGATGGAACCAGTGGTTCTTCATCGAACTCTACAAGAGGGGCCTGGCTTACCGTAAGAACGCACCGGTCAACTGGTGCCCTTCATGCAAGACCGTTCTTGCAAACGAGCAGGTAGTCGACGGCGAGTGCGAGAGATGCCATTCCGAAGTAGTACGTAAGAACATGACACAGTGGTTCTTCAAGATCACTGAATATGCACAGGAACTCTTAGACGATCTTCCGAAGCTCGATTGGCCCGAAAAGACTAAGAAGCTCCAGAAGAACTGGATCGGCAGATCAGAAGGTGCGCAGGTTGCACTCTATGTAGAGAAGAATGGCGAGCGTCTTACAGACGAAAACGGCAATCCCATGAAGCTCGAAGTATTCACAACGAGAGTCGATACGTTCATGGGTATCACATATGTAGTCATCGCACCTGAGTCAGAACTTTGCGCAAAGCTTACAACTGATGAGTGCCGCGATGCTGTCGAGGAATACCGCAAGGCAACAGCAAAGGTTACCGAGATCGACCGTATGTCCACAACACGTGAGAAGACAGGCGTATTCACGGGTGCTTATGCTATTCATCCTTTGAACGGCAGAAGAGTTCCGATCTGGGCAGCAGATTATGTTGTAGCAGGTTACGGTACAGGCGTTGTCATGGCTGTTCCTTCACACGATGAAAGAGACTTCGACTTCGCACACAAATATGGTCTTGATATCATCCGCGTTATCCAGCCCGAGAAGGGTGTTGATTCAGAGCTTCCTTACTGCGAGAAGAAGGGTTATCTCTGCAACTCCGGCGAATTCGACGGCATGGAGATGCACGATGCACAGAAAGCTATCGTTGCAAAGCTCGCCGAGATCGGCATGGGCGAATGGAAGATCAACTACAGACTCCGTGACTGGCTCATCTCCCGTCAGAGATACTGGGGAACACCTATCCCGATGATCCACTGCCCTTCCTGCGGCGTTGTACCCGTACCCGAGAACGAACTTCCTGTTCTTCTCCCCTACGACGTTGAGTTCACACCTGATGGTGAAAGCCCGCTCGCAAAGTGCGAATCATTCATGAACTGCAAGTGCCCCAAGTGCGGCGGTGATGCAAGACGTGACCCTGATACTATGGATACATTCGTTGACTCTTCCTGGTATCAGTTCAGATATCCTGATAACAAGAACGATAAGGAGATGTTCTCCAAGGATAAGATCAACAAGTTCTGCCCTGTCGACAAGTATGTCGGCGGTGCTGAGCACGCATGCATGCACCTGCTCTACGCAAGATTCTTCACAAAGGCTATGCGTGACATGGGCATGCTCGATTTCGACGAACCTTTCACAAGTCTCGTTCACCAGGGAACGATCCTCGGACCTGACGGACAGAAGATGAGTAAGTCCAGAGGCAACACCGTTGCACCTGACGACTACATCAGCAAGTACGGTTCTGACGTATTCAGAACATACCTTGGATTCGGCTTCGCTTACGTTGAGGGCGGCCCGTGGGCAGATTCAGGACTCCAGGCTATCGTTAAGTTCTTCAGAAGGATCGAGACATGCGTATCCGAGAGCACAGGTGTTGCTGCTTCAGTTCCTGCTAAGGCTGACATGACATCCGCAGACAAGGAACTCAACTATGCTATCAACTACGCTATCAAGAGCTCAACAGCTGATATCGAGAAGTTCCAGTTCAATACTCCTATCGCACGTATGATGGAACTTCTTAACGCGATCACAAAGTACAGCCAGGATGCTTCCGCTAAATCTGAGTTCAAGAGATATGCTACAGAGAAGCTCGTTCTTCTCCTCGCACCCTTCGCACCTCACTTCACAGAAGAACTCTGGTGCGAGACATTGGGCAACGGCTACTCCATCTACAACCAGAAGTGGCCTGAAGTAGACGAGAGCGCTCTTGTTAAGGATGAGATCGAGATCGCTGTCCAGATCAACGGTAAGGTTCAGTTCAAGGTCAACATCCCTGCTGAAGCTGACCAGGCAGCCGTAGAAGCAATCGTCAACGCAGACGAGAGACTTGCAGGCGCATTGAACGGCAGATCGATCGTTAAGTTCATCTACGTTAAGGGAAGAATCGCTAACATCGTAGCGAAGTAATCCCTGACTACAAGCAATCGAAAAGGAATGCCCCGCATGAGGCATTCCTTTTTTGTTAGGGAATTACACTGGTGTTGAAAGGATCAGTATGGTGTACAGTTTTTGCCTAGTTGAAATGATATTTTTCACCGCACAGTTTTTTGCTCATGTAAAACACATTAAAAACATGAGCGAAAAACTGGTTTTTGCAAAAAAACAGGTTTTCGAACAGTTTTTCGAGCAAAAAACATGAGCAAAAAGATGAGCAACCGTCCATTCGGGTTTTCGAGCAAAAAACATGAGCAAAAAGATGAGCAACCATCTATTCGGGTTTTCGAGCGAAAATCAGGCAACCATCCATTCAGGTTTATATACAACCGTTTTCTGCGAAAAAATCAGAACATATCAGATCATGTATCCGGCACGAACACCAACTTGTCCTCAGCTATCTCAACTGTTCCAGTAACTCTGGTAGTCGGATCACCATATCCGTTCGGACCTATCTCTTCTACAATGAGGCTGCCGTTTTCGACACCAACAACATTGTAATCGTAATTGAATCCGTCAAGACAATATCCTTTGTGATTCTGCATGTCGTAAACAAGACATTGTGTCCTTACCATTCCACTTCCGTTAGTTCTCGATGTACACCTGTCTTCAACACCGTCACCCGTAACATCTGCCGAATAATAAGGAAGTTCAAGGAACTTATCATCTGACATTTGAAACATAGATCCGGACATAACGTATCTGTAGAATTCCTCGTCAGGAGAATATGTGATCACGTTGCCGGTGTCTGCATAGTAATAAGCCTTAAAACTTCCCTTAGACGGAGCTTCGGAAGTTTCTGCGTTGCATGTGCAATGAACATATATCCACTGACCTGAAACGATCTCCATATTGCCTTCGTTGTAAAGGTCGGGCTCGACATGTCGCAGATAACTTACATCGTCTTTATATTCCGGGAGTTTGTGGTCCGTAACAAAGACCTCCCAGTCTGTATTGGAATCGCCCTCCCTGTCAAAATATACGGTAACGGTTATCTTCTCGGCATATGACGGTTCCCTGTCATCATATTTAAACTGCATGCCGTAATAGCCGCCATCAAAAACATCTTTATTCTCAATGTTCAGAAATTCGACCTTCTTGCCGCCGAAGACCATGCCATCCTTATCCAGCGGCTGAAAACATCCTGAAAGACCTATTGCGAAAACAACGGCCGTCAATAAACTTAACAAACGTTTCATAGCATCTACCCCCATAAAAATGAAACGTGCTTACTTAATTATTTTATCATTCCCATCAAAAAAGATTTCCCAAATCTTGTTTTATAGACAAAACAAGACTCCAAATTTATACTTGAAACGTAAGGAAGGCACGACTTATTTTGCGGGGATTTAGGATAACATGGGATTTATAAGTAACATCGCAGGCACCATTTCAGATTCAATAAATTCGGAAATAGATGACCAGTATCTTGAGTCATTCAGAACCGATTCCTTGGGACAGGACACACTTGTAAGGCGCGCATACAGACAGAATTCCAGAGGCAGGAACCAGGGCAGCAGCGATGTTATCACCGCAGGTTCCAAAGTGCTCGTACCTGAAGGCACATATGCTCTCATGATCGACGAAGGCAAGATAGCCGACGTCGTTACCGAACCTGGTTTATACACCTGGGAAAACTCATCTTCAGCATCCGTTTTTTCAGGCAATATGAAAAGCGTAATGGGAGATGTTTTCGACCGTTTCAGATTCGCAGGCGAATACACGAAGATACAAAAGATCTTCTATATTAACGGTCTTGAGATAATGAATCAGACCTGCAACGAATACCTTAACGTACCTTATCCTGATCCGATTTACGGAACACTGTATTTTAAATTCAGAATAATGTTCTCTTTCCGCATCGTTGATCCGGCAAAGTTTTTCAAGAAGACAGGAAAAACCACTACCGTATACGAATACATGGGTACACCTGAAAGACCGAAGCAGCCTATTCTTGAAGTTCAGGATCACATGGAGGAAGCATTGAACCTCTGCGCTACCAGAGATAAGATTCCTTTCCCTAAACTTCTCTCGAATAAGAGCATACTGAAAGAAGCAGTTAACGAAGCGGTATCAAAGCTCTGGCACGAGCAGCGCGGAATGGTCGTTGAAACGATAACGCTCGTTGACCTGACTCTCGACGAGAAAACAAGAGCCCGTGTCGAACAATTCGATTCGGCAAAGTTATTCAGCGAAGATCCGGCATCACTTAACGCACTGGTAGCTTTGGGCTTCACGGATGCAATGAAGTCCGCTGCTTCAAACCCTGCGGGAGCCATGACAGGTTTTGCAGGCGTCGGTATGGCTAATTCGTTTGCGGGTAATACAGCACTGATAAATACACAATCATTCGAAGGTCTTGAGACATGCCCGTTCTGTGGTACATCTCTGAATTCAGGCGTGATCTATGAACACTGCCCTGCATGCAATGCGGAAATCAGATCTTACTATCAGCATTAACCGGGCCGGCGCTTTTCAAAGGAAAAACAAACTTAATCAGCTTTTGCGAAACTCTGCAGAAGCATTTTTGTTATCGATTCCCCATATTACTATTCTGTAATTACCGGGCGGAAGCTTGCCGAACAATCCGAGATGGAAATCAACATCTTTTTATCTTCGATTCTTTAGGACACATGCGTAGATCTCCCCATAAGACAGCGCTTCCCAATAACCTGACGATATAATCAGGTTACCATGTCAGAGCATTATTGATAGGGGACAAATTCTATCTCTTTGCTATATGCCGGGAAAAATATATCAGGCCATTCCGATCTTGAAGCAGACGGGTTTGTCAGATGAAGGCTTCCTGTTAAGTGTTATATGAAGGCCCTTTTCATCTCTGACTGAATCAACGATATCGTAATCGCCCAAAGCTTCCGCAGAAGATAAGATTACATCCCGTTCGCCCTTGATCTTCAATGAAGTAATAAGGAATTCTTCAGAATCCGGCCTCATGCAGAATGCGTATATGAAACCGTTTTTGTATGTGAATCTGAAATCTTTGGAAGTGAAATTCTTCTCATCATTATCCTGGAAAGAACCGGCTTCGTTATTTACTGCACCCTCGCCGAAAACCTGCCACGGCGTTGTTCCGTAGATGCCTTCGCCGTTTATCTTCATCCATTCGCCTATCTCTTCCAGAACGGCTGTCTCTTCATCTGTAATGGTGCCGTCGGGTTTGGGACCGACATTTATAAGAAGCATTCCGTTCTTGCTTACGATATCAACAAGGTCACATATGATCTGCCTTGACGGCTTGAATTCGTTATCAGTGATATAACCCCATGACTTTCTACCTATTGCAGTATCAGTCTGCCACGGCACCGGAGAGATATCCGTCAGCGCGCCTCTCTCGACATCGAATGTCGCAACCGTCGGCGGGAACGCATTATGCTTATAATTTATCGTTACTTCTTTGCCCCACTCTTCAGCACGGTTGTAATAATACGCACAGACTTTTTTTAGGTAAGGCTTGAATGCTTCATTCTGTATCCAGGTATCAAAATACAAGATCATGGGTCTGCACTTATCTATCAGCTCGCATGTCTTAACAAGCCAGTCGCAAAGCCATTCCTCTGAAGGCTTCGCAGGCGAGAAAACATCTTCCAATGTATGGAACACTGCAGTATCCGACAGTTCGGCGCAAAGATAAGCAGGACCATAGAAATCACGATATTCTTCATCGTTAACATCTGAGTCTATCGTTCTTCCCATGTTCATGAAGAAATAGTGTTCTGCCCTGTGCGAAGAACCGCAGAATGCAAGACCATTCTCTTCACATGCTTTACGGATCTCACCGGCAACATCCCTGCACGGTCCCATCTCCGCCGCGTTCCAACGGTTAAGGTCAGATGCATACATCGCAAAACCGTCGTGGTGTTCGCACACGGGCATGACATATCTTGCACCTGACTTCTTGAACAGTTCAACCCATTTGTCTGCGTCAAACTTCTCACCCTTGAACATCGGGATGAAATCCTTATAACCGAAATCCTTGGGGTCACCGAAATGTTCCTTATGGAATTCATATTCGCGAGAACCGGGATTATACATCCATCTCGGATACCATTCGCACGCATATGCAGGAACGCTGTAGATTCCCCAGTGAATGAAGATTCCGAGTTTTGCCTCGTAATACCAGGAAGGTGTTTTGTGATTAGACAAAGAGGCCCAATCGGCTTTATATCTTCCCTTTTCGATCACTTCGTCGATCAGATTCAGATACTCTTTGTTATCCACGGCAAAACCTCCTATATTACTTAAGGCTCTTATACATCAATATCTCGTCGTGATATGTCCCGTCATCGAAAAGAAGTGCATTATGTCTTCTGCCCGTTTCAATGAAACCGCATTTCTTATATAAAATCTGAGCCTGTTCATTCTCGGCAACAACTTCCAGGTCAACCTGATGCCAGCCGATCTTGCCCGCAAGCTCAGTCATGTAACTGATCATGGCAGTTCCTATACCGAGATTCCAATAGTCTTTATAGAGAGCTATGGCCATGCTGCATCTGTGACGGATCTTGCGCTTTTCTCCTATACCGCTGATGCTTCCGTTGCCGGCGATCTTACCGTCAACCACAGCACACATCATGATAGTGTAAGGATCATCCATAAGCCTGCCTAAGATCTCTTTCTCGCTTTCAAGCGTGAAGCCAACCTCATCCGGGTTTCTTAGAAGAAACGGTGTCTCGGCAGAAGTCTTCTCCAGGTATTCGATCATCTGATCTGCATACTCAGGTGAAGTAGGCTTGAGAATACATTTCCTGCCGTCCTTTAAGACTATCTCTCTATCCTCAAATCTCATTTATTCTTACCTAATGAACTCTCCAAACGGTTCAGCTGATCCTTGAGTGAACGGATCTCCTTGATAAGTTCCTCATTGGAAGCGGGAGCCTCAGCCTTCTCTTCTGAATTCTCTGCATTGTTCTCTGCCGTAACTTCGCTGATTGCATTTACAACGATACCGACAACAACGTTCATGACAACGAAAGATGAAAGTAGTACGAAAGGTACAAAGTAAGCCCATGCATACGGGAATACTTCCATAACAGGTCTGCTGATACCCATTGACCAGCTCTCGAGCGTCATTACCTGGAAGAGAGTGTACATAGCTTTTCCGATCGTTCCGAACCAGTCGTAGAATGCTTCACCGAAAAGATTTACGCCGATAAGAGCAAAGATGTAGTAGATCAGGAGCAATAAGATCCCTGTCCACAAAATGCTCGGAATAGACTTTACGATAGCACCGATGATGACCTGCAGATGACGGACATGGCCGATGAGTTTTGTTCCTCTCAAAGCCTTCAAAGACTTCAATACCCTGAATACTCTTACCGCACGGAATGCAGACATGAAAGAAAGTCCTGAGAGCATTGATACAGCCACGATGATCATGTCGAACCAGTTCCACGGATCCTTGAAATAATCCAGACCGTAAGCCAGGAACTTTATAATGATTTCCGCAATAAATATCCAAAGACAGATCGTGTTAATAAGTGCAAGCGCACCTATTGTTCCTTCTGAAAGACCCTTAATCGTCTCAACGCCCATAATTGCAGCATTGAAGATAATAACAAACAGGATAATACCCTGGAACACTTTGCCGTCAACGACTTTCTTTAAACCCTTGATCATAACCTCTCCTCAACAATCAAAAATATCAATGAAGATTTTACCATTCATAAAAAGATTTCAAAGAGTCATATTTGATTCAGTAAACTAATTCAACTCTTTTGTCTCGCCGATTATCTTAATGCCGATATCGCAGTTGACTTTATTTTTCATCGCTGTTTTTGCGTGTCCAAGGAAATGACCATACTTATATGTTCCGATCGATACTGTAAGATCAGATATGACATAGAGATCGCCGAGTCCCGTGTCACCGTTAAGTCCGCTGTTGATATCTGCGCATACGACATATGCATCTGAAGCATTGATGCTCTCAATCGCGCTTTTCGCAGGCTCTCTGACTTCGCCCTTAAATCCGGTTCCGAAAATACAATCAAGAATGGTATTGTACTTTCCGTAATCGCCTTCGGTCACAACAGGGATTCCTTTGGCCGTGCACTTATCAAAGAAATACTTTCCGTCTTCAGAAAATGAATCCTCATACAAAAGAACGATCTCGCATTCGATGCCGTGATCTTTAAGAAGCGATGCGACTACAAATCCGTCACCGGCGTTATTGCCTTTACCGCATACGACACCAACGGGCCCTTTCCACTCTGCCTGCTCAAAGATCGCTCTTCCGGCGCGTTCCATAAGTTCCCTGGAAGGAACCAGATTCTCAATAGTCCACCTGTCGCTGGACCTCATTACTTCAGTTGATACGCAAACCGGCATATTGTCTCCCGTAATCGGATTTATGAATCCCTGTTTTCAAGATCCTGAGACTCATAAATCTTTGTAACAAGCCTGAATTCAAACTCTGCCTTAGGCAGCGGCTTGTCGAAATAGAAACCCTGGGCAATGTCACAGCCTGCCTGATGCATAATGTCGATCTGGAACTTGGTTTCAACGCCTTCAGCAAGACATTCAAATCCAAGACTCTTTGCCATTGATACGACTCCCTTGAACATTGTGCACTTCATACCGTTAGGATCATCACCCTCTTCGGGAACAAAGCTTTTATCGATCTTGATCGTTCTCCAGGGAATCTCACTCAAAAGGTGCATAGATGAAGATCCCATACCGAAATCATCAATGGAAGCTGCAATTCCTTTGTCATGCAGGCTGCATACCACACGCTTCAGGTCGCTGAATTCAACCTCGTTTGTAGTCTCCGTAAACTCGATTTCAATAGCATAATGAGGTATACGGTATTTATCTATTATCCTCTCGATAACATCCGGAATCTCCAGATTCATAATATGTTTTCTCGAGAAGTTGATTGACATCGGGACAAGCTTACGTCCTTCACCGCCGTCAAGCCATGCTCTCTGGTTACGGCATACCTGTTCAAGCATAAACAGGTCAAGTTTACATATATCACTTGTCTGTTCCAGAGCCGGAATGAATTCCGCCGGCTGTATTATCTTACCTTTATGGAACCATCTGCAAAGGGCCTCTCCGCCGATTATCCTGTTAGTATTGATGTCAACTTTGGGCTGATAGAACGGAACGAATTCTTCATTAGCCAGAGCTTCAGAAAACATCTGCTGGATTTTGGCATACTTCTGTTTTATCAGCATCAGATCGTCATTATAGTAGATAACGTGGCCTCTGCCGCCATTTTGAGCAACGCGGTAAGCATTGATGATCTTGCCCATGATGTCACCGGGATTCTGAGGTCCAAAACCTTCAGGCGGAATAAAGATACCCGCGCTGGTAGGAACTCTTACACTGCTCGTATCATCGATCTTAATATGTGTTTCGAAAAGATATTCCGCTACTTCTTTGTGCTTGTTTTGCGGACCCACTGCAACAAAATTATCGCCGCCCAGTCTGAAAACACGGCCGTCTTCGCCAAGGATAGCCACAAGGCCATCGTAGTGGCTTCTCATTATCTTATCGCCTGCTTCTCTTCCGAACTCCTGGTTAATAATCGAGAAGTGTCTCAGATTGTAACGCACCGCCATAAGATTGTTGAAACTGTGGGTATTAACGATCTTGCCCAGTTCGGAGTTAAGGCTCCTGAGGTTCGGATAGCCTGATTCATCAAAATATGCCAGGTCATAAACTATATCTCTCAGTCTGTTACGGCTGACAAAACTTACTACCGTCCTCATAACGAGCTCAATCTTATTGAGTTCTTCAGGGCTCAACGGTTCTTCACCCTTAGCCATATAAACAGTACAGGTAGTGCTCGACATAACGCTTGTTACGGCTCTTACGCTCAAAACCTCTGTTCCTTCAACATGGTAGTCAAACGGGATCAGTGTCTCGCCTAAGCCCATGGCCTCTTCCTGAGGATTACGGTAAACCCTGGTAACACCTTTGCACAGTCTGAACATACGGCCGATCTTGCCAAGGAGTTCATTGATAAGCGGAACATCCAGGTTTTCAAAGTTAACCATAGCAGACAGGAGCTGCTCGTAAAGCTCATAGAATCTTACGAACGAATAGCTCTCTATCGACTGGACCTCTTCATTTATCGGCTGGTCTTTAAATCTCTTCTTATTCTCATACATCAGGTTGTCGGCACGCTCGAAAACATCCTGAAGAGTAAGATCTTTTTCGGGAATATATTCAGCCATTCCGTAAGCAATAGTTACCTTACCGTTGTGTCTGTTCTCGACCTGAATATTGTAGAAATGCTTTAACAGGTCATAGCGGTTAGCATAATCACTGCCGCTCATGATAATGACAAATTCATCTCCGCCTATACGGTAGACTGGACTGTGGTCGAAAATGTCGCAGATGATCGCGCATCCGTCTTTAATGAATGCATCACCTTCGCTATGACCCTTCTCATCATTTACCTGTTTCAGGCCGTTGATATCACAGACGGCAATTGCAAATTCAAGGCCGTCGGTTTTGGCTTCGATCTGTTCATTCAGATGAGCTTCTGCAGTCAGATATGCGTATTTATTCTTTACTCCGGTCAGGGCATCCCTGTTGGCCAGATCCATAGCCGATCCGATCTTGGCTTCAAACTCCAGTTCTTTGCGCTTTGCTTCATCGGTATTTTCGAGTGCCACGATGATGTACTCGGAATCTTTTGCCAGACGCATAATTACCAGAGAGACATACTGCGGGCGTCCATCCAGATTGAGCCTGTAATGAAGATAGATCTTATTCACGTGCTCAAACTCTTTAAGAATAAATTCCTTGGTTATCGCCTTGGCCATCATCGGATAATCTTCTTCATAGATATCACGCGTCATATTGCGCTGTGAATCCGCAAAGAAATCATCACCCCTGATGCCCACCTCAAGCTTCGTGTATTTCTCACTGGAACTGAATTCGTAATACTCATTGGTATTCAGATTAACACGGTAGATTACTTCATATCTTGAAGCCAGAGCCATCGCAACATGATTGAACATCTCGCTCTCTTCCATGAGCGTCTGTTCGCGTTTCATCTGGGAATCTATATTCAGAACACCCATTACGATATGAGCAGGATCGTTTTTGGGAACAACAGCGTTCAAAGAGACATGCTTGATGCCGTCGCCCAGCTGCTGCCTGTAAGTCATGGAGACAGTTCCGTTTTCCCTCAGATTCTTAAGAAGCGTCTTTTTGTCCAGTCCGGATAAAACGTAATCAACATCGTCCTTGAAGATGTATCTTTTTACATCAGTAATCAAATCAGCGAAAAAGTCTTTACCCTGTTTAGTGGTACCGAGGTCAGAATACACTTCGCTGGAACTGTATAACGTATACTTATTGCTGTTGATGTTTATGTAATAGATTACTTCATAACGGCTCGCCAGCGCACCGGCAATACGGCTGTATGTAAGCATCTGCTCTTCTGCGGCAATCTCTCTTTTACGCTGCTCATCAACATTCTGGACGCCTATGATAACTTTATTGTCAGCGCCCCTGATAGTCTTAAGGAAGTAGTGATACGGCTTACCGTCTATCATCAGCCTGTAATTGATCGAGAATGACTTGCCGTTCTTAAGAACCTCGGTAACTGTTTCTTTCCTGAATGATTCAAGAAAATGCTCCTGATCGTCAGGATGCACCATGATACGGCAGTTCCTGATAACAGCCTTATAAAAGTCATCTCCGGAATCTCTGATTACGAGGTTTTTATTCTCGCCCTCGGTTATATATTCGACATAACTGTCGCTTTCCGAGTCGATAATGTAAATACTGTCATAGTCTTTCGCAAGGGCAAATGCAATCTCGTCGAAAGTAATATCCTTCTTCTGTGAGTTCTCGCCGTTCATACTCCACTCCTGAAAAGAATATAAATATATTTTACAATGATTCTTCTAAGAAGTGTTAGTTGATTGAAAAAATATATGATAAATCTCGAAAACTTGGCTGTCAGAAGGACAAAACGGCTATATCAGCTCATTTTCCGGCTCTGACATCAAGTTCCACAACGGAAGTCAGATTCTGGTCAGGAAGCGTGATCTTGACTGATGCTTTTCCCGATATACCCGTACTTCTGATATAAACGCCGCCCATACCGCCGTTAATATCAGCAAGAGCGGACCCTAGAATTTCAACAGGACCGGCAGTTTCTACGACTGCCGGTTTGTTATAGAAAGACAGTACATTTCCGTTTTCGTCAGTGACTTTTATCCTGATAGCTGCAACATCATAAGTTGCACCTTCAGTAAGTTCATTTGAAGATACGTCAACACAGAGTTTTGATGCAGTCATAGCGGACTTAATTACGGTCTTAACGACTTCACCGTTCTTGATGCCGTCGAATCTGAACTTTGTAACTTTGCCGCCCCAGTTACCGATGTATTTGCCGAAGAGCATGTAAGCATCGTCAAACTTCATCTTGTATCTGGTCATGGCCTCAGCCATCGTGAGCTTCATCCTGAGAGGCATGTTCTCCATTCCGTATACGGCAGAGAAATTCAGAGCATCTTTTACGATCTTATTCTGCCTGTCGGAGAAGCCTTCGCCTTCTTTCATCTGGTCTCCGATGAAATCGTCGATCAGGATCGGCGGAGCAATCATGTTCTTATATTTAGAATCATCTTTGGTATATTCCTTGATGAAGATATCGTCCTTATACATCTTCACGCTGTCACAGTTGGTCAAGATATAGATCTCTCCCCTGTTGCCTGCAGGATGCTCTCCGATGTCCATCGAAGAACTGATCTCAAGCACGGGATCGATATCTTTGTTCTGGCTCGCATAAACATAAGCTGCAAGCTTGAAATTCCTGAACATATCAGTGACGCCGTGATAGCAAACCCTGTCACCCGAACCGAAATCCTTATGCGTGTTGTAGTCAAAGAAACACCATCCGAATGAGCCGCAGATATCGTCGTAAGACATAACGCTGTCCAGAACGTTGCAGTGTCTTAATGCGTGCTCCTGTCTGTGCAGCTCGGAGTCATATGCTTTCGTCGGGAACATATGGCCGTTGTACTCACTGATAAAGTACGGTTTATCCATATCCGGAGTAACATTTTTCTTGGGTTCACATCCCGAAGTTTTTCCGTTGTGGCTGAAGTCATTAAAAGCATAAACATCTTCTAAAAGAGAACTCTTTTTCAGATATCTGACGCCTGATGTCTGACGGTACGGATCGAGGTCATGAGCTTCCTTGTTCGTTCTTAAATAAAGCTCATCGCAATCGACGGATTCGTTGATCCTTACACCCCACAAAATAATCGAAGGGTGATTGCGGTACTGTGATACCATTTCGCGCGTATTGATGACTGCCTGTTCTTTCCATGCATCGTCACCGATATTCTGCCAGCCGGGGATCTCAGTAAACACGAGCAGGCCCAGTTCATCGCACCTGTCGATAAAGTGATGTGACTGAGGATAATGGGAAGTCCTGACTGCGTTAAGACCAAGTTCGTTCTTTAAGATATCAGCATCCATTCTCTGCATGGACTTCGGCATTGCATAACCTACATAAGGCCAGCACTGATGACGGTTTAAACCTCTGAGCTTTATCTTCTCTCCGTTAAGATAGAATCCATCAGCCTTAAACACGGCATCCCTGAAACCGAATCTTGTTACAAATGTATCTTCGGACTCACCATTTCTTAAGGTCATTGAAAGCTCATAAAGATTCGGATCATCAAGTGACCAGAGTTCAGCCTCGCTTACATTGATCTCGCATTCTTTTTCGCACGGTCCGGCGAAAAGAACCTTGCCCGAATCAATGCCCGTTATCACGGCAACAAGTTCGCCTTCACCTTCAACATCAGCCTTGATCCTGACCTTCTTATCTGCTCCCGCACACACGAAAACATCACGGATGTGATCCTTCTCTTTCACATCGAGATGAACCTCTCTGTAAATGCCGCCATATGTCATGTAGTCGATCACAAATCCGAACGGAGGAACATTAAGGCTCTCGCGGCTGTCACACTTAACCGCGATAACATTCTTTCCGCCATAATCGATATGGTCAGTAAGATCTGCCGTAAATGCCGTATAACCGCATGAGTGCTTTATTACAAACTTGCCGTTGATATAAACTTCTGCTTCATGTGCAACGGCATCGAAAGTAACGGATACTTTCTTACCTTTCCAATCTGAAGGCGCATCAAAAGTTCTCCTGTAACAGGAGACCATCTGGTAATCCTTATCGTCGAAATAATTCAAAGGAGTTACCTTCACCGTATGAGGAATACGAACTTGTTCCATCTTGTCTTCGTTACTGTAGACAGATCCGGTCATTTCAGGAACGAATTCAGGCGACCATAACCAATCGTTATTAAGATCTATTCTCATAAAGAAAACTCCCCAACTTTCTTATCCGATCTTCTCAATAGTATATATCCTTGAACCGAAATCGGGATAATATCTCATGTTCTCATTATATCCGCCAGATGCAAAAGCACTTCTTAAATGGATGCCTGCATACATCATTGCATCACCGTACATGTCGTGCGCTTCCGCCTCTGAATTCATCTTATAGAATCTTGCGATCGTTCTGTGAGAAAGGCCGTCCTGCTTAACGTGGATCGGAGCAACATAGTTTATAAGGCCTCCGAAATCACGCACGTCAAACTTCATCTTTCTTCCTTCGATGTGATACTTGTAATCGCACTCAAGTCCTACCGGCTTTAATACACCCCACTGCGTATTCGGATGAGTTAAAAGCTGCATCGTCATTGATACCGCTTTTGTCTTATCGGGTGATACCACAGTCCATGAGATATCGTTTCCGGGGACCTGATCAAGAACGCTGTATCCCGAAGCGCCCAAAGCATCACCGTCACCAGACCTTGAATCGTTCATCGACTTTGAACGGTAGAACCTTCCGAACTGCATTACTTCGCGCCACTTCTTATACATCCTGATCTGCGCTTTGACCGCTTCAAAATCACTGCTGCTCATATCGTTGAGATTGCACTCGTATCCGAGCACTCCGAATGAAGCAACGTTAAATCTTGTCTCAATGGGAGTACGGCGGAGAGTCTGATGGTTCGGGCAGTCTGATACGTGGGCTGTAACAGTACACATCGGATAACCGTAAGAATAACCGTTCTGGATCTCTGCCCTGCATACTGCGTCAGTGTCATCGCTTGCCCAGATCTGCGGGAAGAAACTTAATATACCGAGATCGAATCTGTTACCGCCCGAAGCGCATCCTTCGAAAAGAATATCAGGGAACTTCTTTGTAAGCTCTCTCATTACACGGTAAAGGCCCAGGATATATCTGTGCGTTACTTCACCCTGTCTGTCAGCGGGAAGAGATCTTGAGAATATATCCGAGAAGTTTCTGTTCATGTCCCACTTAACGTATGAGATATCAGCAGAAGAAAACACTTTGCTCATTACCTTTATCAGGTGATCCTGCACTTCAACATTTGCAAGATCCAATACCATCTGGTTGCGGCCTTCGGAATGCTTCTTTCCGGGTATCTCCATCGCCCACTCGGGGTGCGCGAGATAAAGACCGCTTTCACGGTTTACCATCTCAGGCTCTACCCAGATCCCGAAATCAAGTCCCAATGCACGAACCTTGTCGCAGATCCCTTTTACGCCTCTCGGGAGCTTCTTGGTATCCGGGAACCAGTCACCCAAAGAAGTCGTATCGTCATTACGCTCGCCGAACCATCCGTCATCCATGACGAAGAGTTCGATGCCGGCTTCTTTTGCTTTTCTGGCAAGACGCAAAAGCTTGCTCTCACTGATCTTGAAGTAAGATGCTTCCCAGGAATTTAAGAGAACAGGCCGAAGTCTGTCTTTCCACGGACCGCGCAGGATATGCTTAGACACGAAGTCATGCATCTGCCCGCTCATTCCGTTATATCCCATAGAGGAATATGTCATGACCGCTTCCGGGGTCAGGAAAGACTCTCCTTTCGACAGTTTCCATTCAAATGAAGTCGGGTTTATTCCCGATAAAAATCTTACTTTGCCAAACGGGCTCTTCTCGACAGACTCATAGTGGTTGCCGCTGTATACGAGATTAAATCCGTAGACATCACCGTAATCTTCATTCGCACCTCTTTTCGAGAGCATGACGAACGGATTTGCACGGTTGGAAGAATTACCGGTAAAAGAAGAATTTACAAGGCGCGCGGAAGATACGGACATATCAGTCTTTTTCATCTCTCTTGCCCATGCGCCCGTGAATGTCGTGAACACATAATTATCCGGATCGAAATCGATCTGGCAGCTCATGATCTTCTTTATCTTAATGTCACCTTCGCCTTCGTTGATAAGACGTGCTGTTCTGGTGATCACATCGGTATCGTGATAAACGCAGTAGATCAGTTCGAGCTTTAGGTTATTTTCTTTATCGATCAATGTGACCGTCAGGACTTCGGCATCTTCACCATAAGATGACGGAAGACCTTCTGTTCCGCCGTCCCTGCCTTTGCTCTCGCTGTAACTGTCGAAAAGAAAATCCGAAGTAAAACTGCCGTCTGAATTAACGACTTCGATAAATGCTTCCCTTACATCACCTTTGCCGTATGAACTCATCTCAAGACGCATGTCTTCAAGCGAGAAATTGCCGTGATCAGGTGAATATACAACTGAGTTTCCGGGAGCAAATTCATGCTGCTCTGTAAGACCGTCTTCACTATCCATGTGGATCTTTCTTCCATAGTAAAGATGTTCTATGTGACCCGAATCCAATACCTTCATGGCATATGTCGTATGCGCGGTATCAAGGATAAACAGTGGGGCTTTATCGCCTTTAACAGTGATCATGGTATTAGCTCCTAGATTTAAGTTCCTTAGAGATCTCCTCAAGCTTCTTATCTGTCAGGATATACTTTGCCTTGAATATAAGCAATGCAATTACGAGAACAAATATGGGTGCAAGTGTCATTACCATTCTAAGGCCGAATACTGCGCTTGTGTCGATCGTCTCTACGACATTGTTCCTGATCGATGTTACTTTCGAGAGGAGAACGCTGAGATTCATCTCAACATCGCTGTTCTGCTGGATGTTGAAGATCGTGAGGCAGACAGATGCAACCAGGGCTGCGATACCGGAAGCGAGCTTAACGACGAATGTCTGCATGGAGAAGATTACCGATTCGTCCCTTCTGCCGTTTTTAAGTTCGCCGTAATCGCATGTGTTTGCGAGGAATACCGTGCAGATAACATTAAGTATTCCGACAGCGCCCATGATGAAGAATCCGGGTATGAAGAAGACATAAACATTCTTTGTTCCTGCAATAGACAAGCCGAGCAGAATGAGATATCCGGCAATGGCTGCGATCACACCGATGTAGAATATCTTCAGTGTGGAGAATGCTTTTCTCAAAAGCGGGAAGAACAACATCATTGCCAGGATCTGCATCGCGCCTGCGAACATGTTGAACAATGTGTAATTACCCTGCCAGTTAGAACCTGCAATATCGTATTTAAAAAAATAGATCAAAAGATTCGAAGTGATGTACGTAGCCGTATTGAACAATACGATAGTAATTACGACGGTCATCGCCTGATCGTTACTCAGAAGCGCCTTGAACATCTGCTTAACAGACGGAGTCTTCATGTCAACGGATGACTTCTCCTTGATGCAAAGGCATGTAACAGCAATAAAGACAATGAACAGGATTCCGATGATGAGCGAGAAGTATTTGAAACCGACTCTCTCAACTTCCAATGTCGAATTCATCGTAATATCTGCATCGATTGAATCATTGTTCTTAATTGCGTCATAACATTTAGAATCGACATAGAAAACGAGCCCTGCTTCAGCTGCAGCTTCCGAATCCATAACGAATTCCACTTTAGAAGTATCCGCAGTTACACCGTTGATCGTAAACTCATACTTCGTGTTATCCGTATTGAAAGAATAAACGCCTTCGAATGCTCTCTCTGAGCCTACGAGCGTAACTGATACGTTTGTCTTGTCAGATGCATATTCGATAACGTTGTCAGTCGGGTTTCCGTCACTGTCGAGTTCAATAACATAAGTGTGGATGTTTGTGTCGGCAGTTGTAAACTGCTTTGTAATATTGTCAGCACTCTTAGCCGTGAGCGATGTTCCGATAGCAGTTACAGCCATTACCGTAAAGATCGTAACGAGAGCTGAACCAACACCTGCGCATGAACGTGCAAGAGCCGAGAGACCTTCTCTCTCCTTGCCGCCCTCTGTAAATGCAGGGATCATTGACCAGTAAGGAATATCCATCATGGTATATGTAATGCCCCAGAGGATATAGAACACTGCAGCATAAGCAACCAGACCTTTGCCGTCCAATGTCGGCGGAGCAGCAAACATGAGGAACAGGATTACGGCATTGGTAACAGTACCGATAAGAAGCCAGGGACGGAATTTACCCCACTTGGTCTTTGTTTTCGCGACAACCACACCCATTATCGGATCGTTGAACGCATCGAAAACTCTTGCGACAAGAAGAATGACACCCATTGCGATCGCGCTCGTCTTCATGATGTCCTGAAAATAATACAGGATATATGAAGCTGAGAGCATATAGACCATGTCTTTACCTACGGCACCTATTCCGTAAGCAAATTTCTCTTTTCCGGTTAAACCTTTTTTAGTCTCCATATCATTCTCCTATAAAAAGTCAAACAGTTTAAGCTGTTTGCTGTATTTTTCTTTATTTGCTCAACATGAGTTCAGGATTAAATGGTTCTCTGTTCTCAAGCATTACAAATACTATTTTTGCTATCTTTCTGG
>Ga0256404_1000625_pt1 | contig 91409 bp, 97 predicted proteins | sample RumenRJG_01DNA_FD_185990 | JGI IMG/M metagenome (GOLD analysis project Ga0256404, IMG submission 185990) | Bovine rumen microbial communities from Lethbridge, Alberta, Canada - RJG_01 | ecosystem: Host-associated > Mammals > Digestive system > Stomach > Rumen | place: Canada: Alberta | collected... | reverse complement strand
TGTAATTGTTACCTATCAAAGACAACCTCTAGGATTTATGAAAAACCTAGGGGACCGAGCCAATAATCTCTATCCCAAAAACTGGGCCATTAAAAAATTGTAAAAAATCCCCGGGGTTAACCGGGGCGGTCTTTATAAATTTACAGACGGTTATCTTTTCGCGCCTGCTTGTTTAAGCAAATTAACAATTTTCGTGTGACCTTTTTGACTAGCCGCCATAAGAGCCGTTGCTCCATTTTTGTCCTGCAAGTTGACGTTGGCACCCGCGTGCAATAGCACCTGTACTACTTCTGTGTAACCGTTTAGACTGGCAACCATAAGAGCCGTTACCCCATTTTTTGTTTGCACATTGACGTTGGCGCCCGCCTGCAATAGCACCTGTACTACTTCTGTGTGACCGCCTAGACTAGCCATCATAAGGGCCGTTGCCCCATCTTCTGCGTGTACATTGACGTTAGCTCCCGCCTGCAACAGCATCTGTACTACTTCTGTGTGACCGCCTAGACTAGCCAACATAAGGGCCGTTGCTCCATTTTCTGCTTGCACATTGAAGTTGGCACCTGCCTGCAACAGCATCTGTACTACTTCCGTGTAACCGTTTAGACTGGCAACCATAAGAGCCGTTGCCCCATTTTTTGTTTGCACATTGACGTTGGCTCCTGCTTTGAGTAATTCGGCCACCTTTGCTACGTCCCCGGTTCTGCTGGCTTGAATGAGAGAATCGTTCTTGTTCCCACAGCCCACAAATAAAAAAACAGTTACCAATAATACGGCTATTAAACGGATTATTTTCATGGTTATACTCCTCTATATTTTTTTACAAAGCCCAGGGGTATTATTTTTAATGCAGCGCTTCCAACATGGCTGGGATAACGTCGTACAAATCACCCTCTAGGGCAAAGTGCGCGGCTTTCATCATGGGAGCCTCGGGGTCTTTATTGATAGCCACAATTACGTTGGCACCACTCATCCCGGCCATATGCTGAATTTGCCCCGAAATACCACACGCAATATACAGTTTCGGCTTTACGGTGCGCCCGGTAAGGCCCACCTGATAGCGGTAGTCAATCCAACCACTATCCACCGGCCCGCGGCTTGCCGCCACTGCGCCGCCTAAACGTGCGGCTAGTTTTTCTAACAACTTAAATCCTTCCGGCTTGCCCACGCCCCGTCCGCCGGCTACAATTACTTCCGCTTCGGAAAGATCCAACCCTTCCCCTTTGCTTTGGATAAATTCCATAAATTTAGCAAGCGCGCACGCATGTTTTTTAGCGTCGTAGGGAAATTCAATTACTTCGCCTTTGCGGCCTTTTTGTGCCGGGGCTTTTTCATAGGCCATGGGACGCAAAGAGCACATTTCCGGGCGGGTTTTGGCGCACGTAATCGTGGCCATTAAATTACCGCCAAAAGTAGGGCGCGTGGCATGAAGTTGCCCGTCCGCCTCGTTAATAGTAACATCGGTCGCATCGGCAGTTAGGCCGGTCCCAACAAATACCGCTGTTTTGGCGGAGAGCGAACGCCCCATATTAGTAGCCGGGATTAAAAATTTGTTGGGTTTGTACTGCGCCACCATATCCGCTAGCACGCGCGCGTACACGTCATCTACATAATTTTCCAAAGCCGGGTCATCACACACGTAAACCACATCGGCCCCGTGGTTGATTAAATCTTGCGCAAAATTTTTTACATTGTGCCCCAGTAGTACCGCACCTAATTTTTCGTGCAACGTATCGGCTAATTGGCGGCCGGCCGTGAGCAGTTCGTAGGCAGTGGGGCTTAACTTGCCCCGTTGTGCCTGGGCGAAAATCCATACGTTTTTGTAATCTTTCAAATTCATATTATTTCCTTAAATGTATTTATTTTCTTTAAGCAGTTCCACCAGTTTGACGGCTTTTTCTTTCCCGTTTGCCCCTTCCACCACCACGGCGTTTACCTCACGTTTGGGCACAAACGACTTTACCACCCGCGTGGGACAGTTGGCAATACCTAATTTGTTTTTATCGGCCTGCACGTCGTCCGCGGTCCATACTGTTACGTTGGCACGTTTGGCAAGCATACGGCCTTTTACACTGCGCACACGCGGCTTGTTAATTTCTTTCACAACAGAAATTACGCACGGAAAGGCTAGTTCCACAACCTCACTGCCATCTTCGGTAAGGCGTTCCACGACAATAGATTTTGCGTTTACGCGCACTACTTTTTTTACAAAGGCGGCGTTGGGGATTTTAAGCCAGGCGGAAATTTGCGGACCGATATGCCCCGTATCGCTATCGTTTGTTTGCTTGCCGCAGATGATTAAATTCACCGGCGCCAGTTGATTGATTTTTTCAATCCCTTTTGAAAGCGCGTAAGACGTGGACCACGTATCCGAACCGGCAAAAGCGCGGTCGCCCAGTTGAAAAACCTCGTCCGCCCCGCGGGCAATACTGTCACGCAGGACCGCTTCGGCTTGGGGCGGCCCCATGGTAATCACGGAGACTTTTCCCCCCACTTGTTCTTTGAGGGTAACCGCTTCTTCCAAGGCAAATTCATCAAAGGGGTTCATGGCACTTTCGGTGCCGGAACGAATTAAACAACCCGTTGCGGGATCAATTTTTACATTGTCAGATTTGGGCGTTTGCTTTACGCAAGCTACAATATGCATATTACTGCTCCTCGGCTTTGGCGGCATATTCTTTAATCAGTGCCGTTAAAATTTCGTTCTTTTGGATGTGCGTGGTACCCTCGTAAATTTGGGTAATTTTGGCATCACGCATATATTTTTCAAGCGGGAAATCACGCATATAAGCAATCCCGCCGCACAGCGTTACACACTCATCCGCCACTTCCATGGCCACGTTAGAGCAGAAAAGTTTGGCTTCGGCGCTGTATTTGGTCCAACGTTGGCCTTTTAATTTTTTAAGTTCATCATGCACGGTAGTTCCGTTTGCCATGGCATTTTTGACTGCCGGCAAATACTCCAGGTCCATGCGGTGTGTTAAATTGTAAACCATCGCACGGCCGGCTTCCGTTTTAGCCGCCAGTTCTGCCACTTTGTGACCCAGCGCTTGGAAGGTGATAATGGGTTGACCAAATTGTTTGCGGGTACGCAAATAGGGGATGGTCGTATCCAGCGCGCCTTGCGCAATCCCTACCGCTTGCGCCGCTACACCCGGGCGAGAATAATCCAACGTTTCCTGCAAGTAAAGTAGGCCGCGGCCTTCGCTACCCAGCAAATTTTCTTTGGGCACACGCACGTTTTCAAAAATAAGTTCATACGTCGGGTTTGAACGAATCCCCATTTTTTCTTCCTTCTTGCCAAACGTAAAGCCGGGCGTTCCCTTTTCAATCACCAAGAGCGAAATACCGCGCGGGCCGCGGGCCGGGTTTGTGTTGACCGCTACGGTATAAAAATCGGCCTCTTTGCCGGTAGAAATAAAGTGTTTGGTTCCGTTGACTACGTAAAAATCACCGTCTTTAATCGCGGTCGTTTTAAGGGCGGTTGCGTCCGAGCCGGCTTCCGGTTCGGTTAGGGCAAAGGCCCACAGTTTTTTGCCGCTGGCTAGGTCCGGGCACCATTTTTCGCGTTGCTCTTGGGTAGCCGCCAAAAACATAGGAATCGCCCCCAGCGCAGACGTACCCGGCGTTAAGGCAAGGCCCGCACACGCCCGGGAAAGTTCTTCAAACGCCATGGCCAGGCAGGTAATTCCCCCGCCTAATCCGCCATATTCTTCCGGCAACCACAGGCCAAACATACCGGACTTGCGGTATTCCTCATACATTTCTTTGGAAAATGTTTCTTTGGCGTCCATTTCGGCACGCAAGGGTTTTAATTTTTTTTGGGCCAGTTCGCGCGTAGTGTTAAGCACTTCCTGTTCCATTTCGTTGATTGCGTAGTCCATTATTTTCCCCCTTGAGAAATTGGTTTTACATAGCGTTTTTTACGACGGAAAAAGCGGCGTTTCCCTCCGTTTTTCTTCGTAGGAGGCACTAAACTACGGTAGAGCCTTTCTTGTTTTTTTACCATGGTGGCCGAAGTAAATTCGGCAAAATCGCGGCGGTCAATCGCAGCTTCAAAACGTTCGCGCAAGGCATTATGGCGCAGCAAAACTTTTAATTTATCGGCAAACGTGTTAATATCGCTGGGAGTCACCAAAAACCCCGTTTTGTTATTGGTAATGACTTCGCTGATACCGTCCACGTCATAGCAAACAGCCGGCACGCGCATAGCCATAGCCTCTAGCAAAGACATGGGCAACCCTTCCCGCAAAGACACACTGGCGTAGACGTCACTAATGGCTAAAAGTTCCAACGCATCATTACGCCACCCCGGGAATAGAACCTGTTTTTCAATATTCAAATTATGTACCAGTTTAAGCACTTGCTCACGCAGGGGACCGTCTCCGGTAAAAATGAAATATACGTTCTTCATTTGTTGCAACACTTTGTAAGCGGCAAAGACAAAGTGAAGCGGATTTTTGAGCGGTTTGCAGTTAGCCAAGGCTAATACCACTTTGGCATTGGCCGGAATATTTAAGGATGCCTTTTTGGCAACCGGATCAAATTTTAAGGGTAAAATAGGGTGAAAGTTAACCCCGGCGCGGATGAGTTCCGTACGGGTGCCTTTACCGATACCCAGTTCCTTGGCTTCGGCAGCGTTTTTGCGGGAAACAAAAACCAATACGTCCGTAAATTTGGCACAGGTTTTCTCTACCCAGACAAAAAACTTAAAATGTTTTTCGCCTTGTTCTTTGGCAAAGCCTAACCCGTGAAAGGTATGGATTACCTTGGCCTTGCGCCAAAAAATGCGCGCGGCCACACGCCCTAAAATACCGGCTTTAGGCGCATTAGTATGCACAATATCCGGGCGTACTTTGCGTAGCACAAGCCCCATTTGCAGTAACGCAATAAAGTCATGAAAACAATATTTAAGTTTCACATCATGCCTTAAGGCTTTAATAAAATAGACGTGGGAAGAATCCCCCTTAAATTTACCGTCTAAGCGACCTCCCGGGCCGGTAGCCAGGTAGGTATCAAATTGCTGTTTGTTAATCGTTTTCATCGTAGAGAGCACGCTGGCTTGCGCGCCGCCTTGATCTAAACGAGTAATAAAATATAATATTTTCGTCTTTTCCATTAGTTTATCATCCCTGTGCGGGTATTTAAGATGCGGGCCTCGGGGAAATAATATTTAATAATTCCCGGGTAATCGGTCCCTTGTTTAGCCAGGCCTTCGGCCCCGCGCAGACAAAGGCCTTCACCCAGCCCGGTATCATACCCTCGCACGAGGACTTGCTTAATATTTTTGCCCTTGTACAAGGGGACAATATCAAAGAAGTTAGAGCGTAGGGTTCCTGCACTTAGAATAAAAGAAATTTCTTGCGGTGTAAGCGCTTCATAATTGGCTTTAGTACCTTCAAAGCGCATAGATAACACACGTCCGTTAGGCGATAATTTGGTAGGCATAATGGCCCGCAATTTACCGATATGGGCCACATACCCAATGCGTTTTTCAATATCTGCCGCTTCATACAAATAAATCCATTTTACAGCGGACCATTGGGTCGGATCTTGTGGACGAGAAAATAAATCCGCCGGTGGGTTAGACAGCAAATACTTGCTTACATTGGCCGGAGAGAACACGTAAGCAGGCTTTTGAGCCGTATTAGCCGTAGTACGCGCGGTAACGACCCCGCAACTGTTGTAGGCATCCGCCTGGGCTTGTGTTAGGCGTATTTCTCCCGAGGCTTTAGAAGCGTCTAAGAGCGTTTTGAAAATGAGATTAATGCCTTTGAATTGGAATTGCACATCATTATCTGTAATATGGTAGGGTTCATCTTTGCGTTGGGCCACCGTTTGCAAAATAGCAGAACGTAATACGACCGCCAAAGATTTTAAGGCCGCCTCATGCGTGACATCTTGCACTTGCGCCGCAAGCAACGCCGGTATTAAGTCTTCCGCGTAGACTTTGTTGATTAACTTAAACCCGTTTTCGGTAGGGATTACCACCAAGTCCCCCTTGAGTTCTTTATCGCTTAAATCGGCTGCAAAGATATTTTCGGTTTGGGCGTTACGCACCAAGAGCGTTTTGTTGGGGTTTTCCAACATAATTTTGAAGGGATAGACGGCCGAAAACTCTACCTGGCCTTTGGAATTTTTGAAATCTACGCCTTTGGTTTCGGGGTTAAATTCAATCGTCTTTTCAATGTAAGAAGGAACTTTAATGACCTCCCCCCGTTTTTCATCCGTAATGCGTAAAGTGCCCGATGCCGTAAGCGCAATAGATTTAAGTTCTTGCGGAATTTGCTCACGGTTGGCATACAGGGCCATTTTCACAACTGTAGACGGCGTGGACGTCATTTCATGCACAATGGGTTGCTCTAAGCGCAAATAAAACAAATAATCAATGCGTTTATCACCCATATCTTGTGCATATTTTTCTACCTTGGCGGCCAGTTCCGTATTTTGCGGGTCCAAACTATAAAGTGTGGCATAATACTGCCAGGCGCGTAATTTATCTTTGTCTTTTTCACTTAATTGGGCAAATAATTTAGCGGCGGCATAGTTTTTCTCGTCATGAGAAAGGGCTTGCTGTAAAAACACCGGAGCCATTTTTTTGGCGGCTTTGGTTTCCGACGCGATACGCCCCAACATATAAGACACAAAAGAAATGGCATACGGATTGGAAACATACAAATACTGCAACTGTTCGGCGGCTTTTTCTTTATTCCCGCCAAAATACCACGCCAACGACGACCCTAACTTGGCCGACGTTACATATTCAAAATCAGCAGACAAATACAGCAAATGATCAAACGTTTCGCGCGATTGTTTGTATTTTCCGGCAGACAGTAAAATCCAGCCTTTAGTTAACTCAATAAAGGGGTCCTCCGGATTTAGTTCACTGGCACGGGTAATATACGCAAGAGATTGCTTAACCAGTCCACGCTGCAAGGCAAGCACGGCCAGTTCCAAATTAGCCGCGGCCGCTACGTGCGGGTCACTGGCGTTTTCAAAGGTCTTAAAGGCAATATAGCAGTCTTCTTCTTCCTGGGTACACGCTTGGGCCGTGGAGGCAATTTCCGGCGGCAACGCATAATCCAACACAGTTTTGTGCATAGCAATTTCGTTGAGTTTGCTATCGGCACGTTTAGCGGCAATAGACGATTTGGAAACCGTCTGTACAGGGGCTTGCTCCGTCGCAACCTCTGCCAAAGTATCAGCAGCACTGGCCACCCCACTTAAGGGTTGGGCCGCTACCGGTAAAGCGGCTAAACAAACGAATAAAAAGGTATATTTCCTCATATACAAATTATACTAAATCTAGCAACGCGTATGACTATAAATTAAGGCTCTTCCCGTACGAATAAAAAAAGCACAGAAGCGTTTAATTTTGTAGAATAGAAGTATAGATTTACGCGCCCGTAGTTCAATGGATAGAGCGTCAGCCTCCGAAGCTGGAAATATGGGTTCGACTCCCGTCGGGCGCAAATTTGAAAACCACGCAAAAGGCTCCCTGTTTCTAGGGAGCCTTTTTATTCTTTACGAATACTTACAAATACAAAATTCTAAACCCGATGCCTACGCTCCAGTCTTTAGCGTGTGCATTTCCGGCAGCGTGGGTGCTAAAATTAGCATACATGGCGGTCCCGTCGTTAATCAATGTTCCCACCTCTACCTCGGGCACCACTTCCATTTGTCCGGAGTTTTCAAAATCATGGTAGTAGTACAAGTTGCCTTGGATCCACCATTTGTTTTGCGACAAATACGATAAATTATAGCGCAAACGCCCCATGTTAATATCGTCGCGCGCATGATCTCCAAACAAAGAAAGCATATGCTTATAACCTAACGCTGTAAAAATTCCGTTATCCCAGGAATAAAGTGCAAATGCCGCGGGCCCCACTTGTACTTGTCCTGCTCCCAAACGTTTATCGGTAGCGGTAGGCGCAATCATTTCCATATGGGCCCCATACCCAAAGCCCCCTTGGATACTTTCCGGACGCATCCAGTTCACCGCTACGGTAATATCACCCAGGCCGCTTACCGATTTTTCCGGGGATTCAAACCGCGTGAGCGGGACTTCAATTCCCCAGTTCCAGTTGGGGTTAATGGTTTTATACATCTTGGCGGTTACCCCACTGGTGGAAATTCCCGCGCTATCATCAATCGCGGTAAACGTGGGGTTGATTTCCAAACTGGTAATGTTCTCCGTCGGTTCTACCCCGTATTGATACTTACGTTGTAATTGGGCATGGGCCGGCAGTAAAATGCCTGCCAATACCACGGCTAATATCCATTTTCTCATACACACTCCTTTACTTAGTTTTTGCCCGATCTAAATCCGGCAGTATTTCTTGCACATAACTTTCTTGTGCGTTCGGCTTTGAGGTACAAGGGACCGTTCCTATTAAAAACCGTCCGCCTGCACACGCCGCCGATATACAAATTCGTTTTCCCGTGGCCCAAACCAAGGTATCGGCCCGGCAATTAGCCAAGGACTCCTGCGTACCGATTTGCACGTTGCCACCCACCACATAGATAAATGCCTGTTGATCCGCAGGCAGATTCCATGTAAATTTTCCGCCCTGCGGGAGCACTACGTCCAGCACCGTTACCTGTTGAGGCACTGCTACAGGATGTACCGCATTTTCAAATTGCCCGCATACTACACGCACCGTGCGGTTGGCATCTTCGTTGATAGGCACCTGGTCGCTGGAAAAAGAGCGTGTTGTGTCCTGTTTGCCAAACCCCATAGACACATATAATACAGGGATAATTTCCACCGGGTCTTGCCGCAAGGCTCCCCCCACCACGTCTAATAATTGTTCGGCCCGGGGGACCCAAGGGTCCTGGTCCGGTGTGTTGGGCGGCTCTTTTTCCCCCTGAATTAAATACCCCAGTTCTGCCCCTTGCAGCGGTATCTGCGGCGGGCTAAAATCGGCTCCACAATAATATACGATAAAATGCGTAAAGGGAGCAAATTTGTCCGCGTGGGCCGGAGCAATTAACGAACGCTTTGCCACGTACGGGTGTTGTGTCTTTTCCTCCCACCAGGAGGATAATTTTTGATTCATCCGCTTCCCCCTTCTGCTAGTTTGTGTTTCTATCATACAGCAAATACTTTCTTTTTGCCAGCGCAAAAATTAATTAGAACGATTTTGCTACAATAGAAGTATGATTCGTGTAACTACGGTGCCTGTAAAATCCTACTTAACAAAATCCAAAATACCCGGAGCCGGCTACGCCATTAACCCGTATGTGGGGTGCCCGCATAAGTGTTTGTATTGCTATGCCCAATTTATGTGTAAATTTTCCGCCCATCGGGAAGCGTGGGGTGATTTTTTAGACGTAAAGACGGGGGCCGCACCGCTACAACCCAGGCAACTTTTTCATCAACCCGTACTGCTTAGTTCGGTAACGGACCCGTATAATATATTTGAGAAAAAATACCAAGTTACCCGGCGCATTTTGGAACAGTTAGTACACTGCCAGGCGTACGTATCTATATTGACCAAGTCTGCCCTGGTGGTGCGCGATGTAGATTTACTGCAGCAATTACCCCGTGCGGAGGTGGCCTTTTCGTTTTCTACGGTAGATGAAAAGGTACGTCAATTCGTGGAACCGGGCACCTGTAGCGTGACAGAAAAAATAGCCGCCCTTAAAACGCTACACACCGCCGGCATTTCTACGGCTATTATGGCGGCCCCGCTTTTGCCGGGCATTAGCGAGTGGAAACAAATCATCCAACAAACCGCCCCCTATGCGAAGGAATTTCGCTTTGATAAATTAAATATGCGCCCTTCGTTTCAGCGTAAGGTTATGGACTTTATAGACGTGCATTACCCGCACTTACTACCTCTGTATAACGAGATTTACGTACAAAATAATCAAACCTATTGGGACCAATTACAGCAAGAAATTGAAACTTATGCCCAAGAGCAGCAACTTTGCGCCACGGTATTTTTCGGCAAAGAGCCGGCGTTTACCCCCGGGGAACCGGAAGATTCTTCCGCCCCCAACACGCCAGACCTAGACCCTATGCAGCCTTCCCTTTTTTAACATACAAGAACCCCCGGTTTATCGCCGGGGGTTATTTAGGTTAAACTCTTACCAAGTTCCAATTAGCTGAGGTGTTTGGAAAGATATTTGTTCATTTCAAACATGCTGATTTGGGTTTTGTTATCAAAGAGCGGAGCCAATTTAGCATCGGTGTTAATCATGCGTTTGTTGGTTTTGTCTTGCAAACCGTTGTTTTTAATGTAGGTCCACATCTTTTTGACTACTTCCGTGCGGGGAAGAGCGTTGTTGCCCACGATGGTTGCCAAGGTGGAGCTGGGGGTTAAGGGTTTCATAAATTGAGCGTTTGCTTTTGCCATAATAATAGGCCTCCTTTAAATTAAGTTACCTTTAGTATAGTATATTAGGGCACCCTTTGTATAGGGGGTGCCCCAATATTTTTTGAATCGTCGGAAAGTTTATTTTACTTTCGGAGCGGCAGACAAGATGGCCTTGCTGCAGCCGGCTTCGTATTTCTTGAAGTTTTCAACAAAAGATTTGGCAAGCGCCATATATTTTTCCATATAGGCTTTTTTGTCTTTCCAGGTCTTTTGCGGGTTCAAGATGTTGGCAGGCACACCGGCACAAGCCGTCGGGATTTGGAAACCGAATACAGGGTCGGTCACAAATTTGGCTTTGGCCAGTTTACCGTCTAACGCCGCATTGAGTAAAGCACGCGTATATTTAATGCTGATACGGTTGCCTACCCCATAAGGGCCGCCGATCCAACCGGTGTTAACGAGCCAGCAGTTAACTTTGTGTTTTTGGATTTTCTTTTTCAAAAGTTCCGCATACACAGACGGGTGCAAAGGCATGAAAGGCCCGCCAAAGCAGGTAGAGAACGTGCTGGTGGGTTCTTTGACGCCTTTTTCCGTACCGGCCACTTTGGCGGTGTAACCGCTGATGAAGTGGTACAAAGCCTGATCGGGCGAGAGTTTGGAGATAGGCGGCATCACACCGAAAGCATCACAGGTTAAGAAGATGATGTTTTTGGGGTGGGTGGCACGTTTGGATTCTACCGCGTTATCAATAAAGTTAAGCGGATAGCAAGCACGGGTATTTTCGGTAAGCGTGTCGTCATCCAAGTCAAGTTTACCGGTTTCCGGGTCAAAAACTACGTTTTCCAAGACCGTACCAAAGCGGCGGGTAGTGGAATAGATTTGCGGTTCTGCTTCTTCGTTGAGGCGAATTACTTTGGCATAGCAGCCGCCTTCAAAGTTAAATACACCGTCTTCGTCCCAACCGTGTTCATCATCACCGATAAGTCCGCGGGTAATGTCGGCAGACAAGGTGGTTTTACCGGTACCGGACAAACCGAAGAAAATGGCGCTGTCATTTTTCTTGCCGACGTTGGCAGAGCAGTGCATGGTCATAATGCCTTTTTGCGGCAAGAGGAAGTTCATGACCGTAAACAAGGCTTTTTTGTTTTCACCGCCGTATTCGGTGCCGATAACCAAGATGAGTTTTTTCTTGATGTTAATTAAAATAGCGGTTTCGGACACGGTTCCGTCGGTTTTCGGGTTTACTTTCATTTTAGGCAAGCAGATTAAAGTAAACTGCGGTACAAATTTTTTGAGGTCTTTTTGTTCCGGCTCAATGAACATGTTTTTTACAAACATATTCGTCCAGGCACATTCGGTAATGGCGCGCACTTTGAGGCGGGAGGCTTCACTGGAACCGACGTAGGCATCACGCACAAATAAATCTTTGTTGGCTACATATTTTTGTACTTTGGCAAAGATTTGGTTGAAATATTTTTCTTTGATGCCTTTATTGCTTTTGTTGTAAAAGAGTTTACCGTCAATATCTTTGGTTTCTACGAAGTAACGGTCATTGGGGCTGCGGCCGGTATGTTTGCCGGTGCTTACGCACAAGGGCCCGCCATAGACGACGTTGGCTTCGTTGCGTTTCAAGGCTTCTTGATACAAGGCCGGGGTGGAAAGGTTCCAATAAACGGTCTTGCTGGTTTTGATTCCGGCTTTATCTAAACCATAGGTCGGTTTGAAGAAGTCCGGCTTTGCATTCAATGTTTTCATGTTGTTCCCTCTTAACTAATTTATCCCCTGTTGGGGCAGATTTTTTAAGGCGTCTGCTATACGGCGTACACCTTCTACAATGGCGGTTTTATCCGCACAAAAACTGATACGCAAGTACCCTTCGGCCCCAAAGGCCTTACCGGGTACTACGGCTACTAATACTTTTTCTAATAAATAGGTAGCCAGGGCGTTGGAGTCCTTATTATAATAACTAAAATCCACAAAACTATAGAACGTAGCCTGCGGTTTTTCCACGCGAATATGCGGAATTTTAGCCAGTTCGGCAAGCAAGGTATTGCGGTTATCTTCCAATACCGCACACAAATCTTTGACACAATCTTGCGAACCGTTGAGCGCGGCGCACGCGGCTGCTTCGCTTACGTCACTATTACACGAGGTGCTTTGCGCCTGCATACGGCCCATGGCGCTGATTAAATCGTGATTGGCACTGACCGCCCAGCCAATGCGTAGCCCCGTAAGCCCGTATAATTTAGATACGCCGTTAATGATTACTAAATTATTAAAATCTTTGGCGTACGCGCACGGATTGGGGGTTTTGGCTCCGTCAAAAACCAGTTGATGATAAATATCATCCATCACAAGGAAAATTTGTTTTTGCTCGGCAAATTCCACCAGTTCTTTAATGAAATCTGCGCTGAAAATATGCCCCGCCGGGTTACACGGGCTGTTTAGCAAAATGGCTTTGGTCTTGGGCGTAACAGCGGCTTTGATTTCTTCTACAGTGACGCGCAAACCTTGAGATGGTTTTACAATGACCGGGGTTCCCCCCGCTAGTTTAACCATTTCCGGGTAACTTACCCAAAACGGTGCCGGGAAAACCACTTCATCCCCCGAACCCACGGCCGCTAACAAAAAGTTAAATAGCGCTTGCTTGGCCCCGGCCGAAATGAGCACGTTGGAAACCTCAAACGCGTGAGCATAATGAGTTTTAGTATATTGTAACACAGCCTGTTTAAGTTCCGGCGTGCCGGAGGAAGGCGTGTATTTAATTTTGCGAGATTGTGCTTTTTGGATGATGGCATCTACGGCGGCTTGCGGCGCGGGATAGGTGGGTTCGCCCCCGCCTAAATGGATGACGGGTTGGCCCGCGGCTTTGAGGGCGCGTGCTTTGGCATTGATTTTAAGTGTAGGCGAATCGCCGATTTGGCTCGCCCGGCTGCTAAGCGTAATAGCCATAAAAATTCCCTACGATTATTGTAGCATTTTAAGACGCCGGGTGGAAGATCCTTAGGAAAAACAGTTTACAACAGACTACTTGTTATAAATATTTTGTATAGATCATCCCAAAAAACATAAAGTGTTTGTGAAAAATTTTTTCAATTCTTGGCACGCAACGGATTATTTTTAGTATAATGAACGTATGAATATGAATATCACCATCGTTTTACTTATTTTGTTTAGTTATTTAGTAGGTTCTATCCCCACGGGATATTTGATTGCCAAACACGTCATGCATATTGACATCCGCGAACATGGCTCCGGCAACCCCGGCGCGGCTAACGTTTACCGCATTGTAGGCAAATGGGCCGGCGTTTCCACCTTTTTAATTGATGCCATTAAAGGCTTTGTGCCGGTCTGTTTGGCCCGCGTGTTCTGCCCGGATATTTATGTAATTGCTATCGTCTGCGGCGTAGTAGCCATTTTAGGCCATATGTGGACGATCTACCTTAAATTCCACGGCGGCAAAGGCGTGGCCACCTCGGCCGGGGTGTTTTTTGCACTCGCACCGATCCCTACCACGTGCGCCTTTATTACCTTTGTTATATTAGTAGCCATTTGGGGACGTATTTCCATCGGTTCCATTGCGGCGTGTGTTGTGTTGCCGCTGGTGAGTTGGTGTATGAACTATCCCCTGGCTGAAAAAATTATGGTTACGGCTGTGGGGTTGTTAGTCATCTACAAACATATCCCGAACATCAAACGGTTGCTGTCTCAAAAAGAACTTAAATTTGAAGACGGTGCCAAAAAACGCAAATCTCATGAAAATAAATAATATCACCGTATTGGGAGCGGGCATTTGGGGCAGTGTAATTGCCCAGCATCTTGCCCAAAAAGGATATTCCGTCCGTCTGTGGGAGTACAACGAACAACTGTTAAATGTACTTAAAACCATGGGGCGCCACCCGAATATTCCTAATTTCAAATTGCACGATAACTTGCGCCTCACCGGCGACGTAGCACAAGCCGTGCAAGATACCGACCTTATTATTTTTGTTATTTCGTCCAAAGCCATCCGCGCTTTCTGCCGCGAGCAACTTAAACCCCTACTAAACGGGCGCGTGGTGCCGGTGGTCAGCGCGTCCAAAGGGATTGAAGACAAAACCTTCAAAACGATTTGTGAAATTGTGGAAGAAGAACTCCCGCAACTTAAAGACAAAGTGCTGGCTTTTTCCGGGCCGAGTTTCGCCCTGGAAGTGGCCCAACGCGTGCCGACCAAAATTATGCTGGCCGGGGCCGACAGAACCTTGGTTTCCCAACTGGCCGATGTCTTTAACGGAGACCCGATTATCATTGTACCGTCTACAGACCGGCGCGGCGTAGAATATGGCGGCGGCGTGAAAAACGTACTGGCCATTGGATGCGGCGTCATTGACGGAATTGGCGACGGCGCCAACACCAAAGCCGCGCTCATCACCCAAGCCATGCAGGAGATGAACGACATTATCACCAGCCAAGGGGGCCAACCCCAAACCGTTTACAGTTTAGCCGGATTTGGCGACGCTATTTTAACGGGGATGTCCGCCATCAGCCGCAACCGCCGCTTAGGTGAAAAACTGGGTGCGGGCCTTTCGCTGGAAGAAGCCAAAAAAGAAGTAGGCACTATTGCCGAAGGGGTAAACTCGGTACAGAGCGTGTATGATATTGCACGCAAAAACAATTTACATACACCCATTATTGATGCGATTTGGCAACTGGTTTGCCAAGGGCAAAAACCGTGCGTACTGCTGCACGCAATGGGATTTATAAACAGAGGTAATAAATAATTTTATGAATAAAGATGATGTAATCCGCCACTTGACGCGGACCATGTTAGACAAAAAACAAGCCAAAACTACCGTAGATAAAGTTTTTGAGATTATTAAACACGGTCTTAAACGCGACGGCAAAGTAGTCATTAGCAACTTCGGTTCCTTCCACTTAAAGACTGCCCGCCCGGTTACACGGCGCAACCCCAAAACAGGCGCGCGCGTGGATGTACCCGCCAAACAAAAAGTACGCTTTAAGCCTTCCGAAAATATTCTAAAGAAATAGCAAAAAATAAGGGGCTTATCAAAAGCCCCTTATGTTAGGTTTATTCAACTAAAATTAAGGCATGGTTGAAATATGCTTGCGTCCGTAGATTTTATCTACAATGACCGCAATCGCCCCATCCCCAGTGACGTTGCACGCGGTGCCAAAACAATCCATGGCCACATAGAGCGCAATCATCAGCGCCAGTTGGGCTTGGCCAAACCCAAGCATACTTTCCAAGATGCCCAGTGCCGCCATAATAGCTCCGCCGGGAACCCCCGGGGCCGCAATAATGGTAATGCCCAACATACAAATAAAGCCGGAAAATTGCGCCAACGTAACGCTTTGCCCCCCCATAATCATAATGGCTAAGGCACAGGCAACAATCTTCATCGTACTGCCGGACATGTGAATCGTAGCACACAATGGGACAACAAAGCCGGCAATTTCATCCCGTACGCCGATTTTTTCCGTTTGGCGCAGGGTAACCGGAATCGTGGCCGCGGAGGACTGCGTACCTAACGCAGTGACATACGCTACCATCATCTCTTTGAGCATACGGAAAGGATTTTTACGCCCGATAATTCCCGCTATAATAAATTGTATCAGCAGCATCACCAGCGTCATCACAAAAATAATGACAATAATTTGTGCAAATACACCCAGTACCGCGATGGCCTGCCCGTTAATCGTCATATTCAGAAAAATGCCAAAGATATAAATAGGCAAGAGCGGGATAATAATTTTTACAATTACTTTATCAATAATATCGCGCAAATCCAACATAACCCCTTTGAGGCGGCTACCCTGGATGACTGCCATCCCTAACCCCAACGTAAAAGCCAATACCAAGGCACTCATCACGCTAAATAAAGCCGGCATAGCAATTACAAAGTACGGTTTGAGTTCGGCTACTTTGCCAAACGAAGTGGCCCCGGCGGCAGGGTCCAGCACATACGGGAACGTCCACGATGCCACCCCGTAACTAAAAAATCCGCTGGCTAACGTAAACCCATACGCCAAAGCCGCCGTAATAAATAACAGTTTCCCGGCGTTTCGGCCCAATTCGGCAATCCCGGGGGCTACCAAGCCGACAATGAGTAGTGGGATAATAAATCCCAAGAAATTGCTAAACAATCCGTTAAACGTAAGTACCGCACGCACAAACCACGTCGGCACAAACAGACCACAAATAATCCCGGCCATAATCGCCAAAATTACTTGTGGGAGTAAACCCCATTTCAACTTCAAATTCAGTTTTCGTCTTCTAAATTTAATCATACACTCATTATACCTTAATTAGGTCTGGTGACGCGTAAAATTTCATTTTGCTATAATAAACGTATGCAAGTAAAAATAAATATTGATGGGGGTTCCCGCGGAAATCCCGGGCCGGGCGCCTCGGCGTATGTGATTTGTGATATGCAAGGGAATATCCTCTCGCAAGAAGGCTATTTTATGACGCATTGTACCAACAACCAGGCCGAATATACCGCCTTAAAACTAGCGCTCATTAAATGCAAAGAACTGGGCGCCACGGAACTGTTTATTGAAGGGGACTCTTTACTCTTGGTCAAACAATTCACCGGCGAATACAAAATTAAAAACCCCGATTTGCAGGCCCGCATGCAAGTTATCCGCAAACTGGCGGCCCCGTTTACGATTCACATCAAACACGTCCTACGCGAATTTAATAAAGCACCCGACGCCTTGGCCAATAAAGCCATGGATGCCAAAGAATCTTTGGGATTTAACCCGATTAAACACTTGCCGGACGATGCGGACATTTTGGCAACTCCTACCCCCCAAAACCGGGTAAACGGGGTGGAAGTAACCCCTGTCAAACGCGCCGAAAAAAAGGCCAAGGCGACGGCTAAAAAAGCCCCCCACCAGCCTAGTTTATTTGACTAAAATAAAAAAAATATCCCCCGGCAAAGCCGGGGGTTTTACAATCTTTCCCATTACACTTGTTTTTTCATTTCAGCTTCAGTATATTTCTTGAATTCATAGACTGCAACATCCTCTGTAAGTTTAACCGCTTTCTCATCCTTATATTTTCTCTGTTCTACAGTGGGGCTGGTGAAGTCCTTTGGAATACCGGATTTTCCATTGGCACCGGCCGCTGCTTGTTCCTCTCCATAACCGGCGGTTTCTGCCATCACACAGAAATCGTCATGCCCGTTGGGCAGACATTCCTTTAAGATAGCCCCGTTGGACCGGACCGTCAAACGCAGCGCGGCTCCGTCATACATACCGCCCGCACGCGTCATGGTTTGCACGCCATCCTCGCTGCCTACTTCCAGTTCCCAGTTACTGCCGGAAGGGCCGGGCAGTTGGATGTCGCCCCGATCATTTAAGCCATCCAGACCGTCGGCGAAAGCATTATGCTGCATATAGAAAATGCTTTGCGCGGTAGCCAAGTCCCCCAAGATTTGTACAGCCTCAGCCATGCGGGACCGTTCAACAGCCTTGGTATATTGCGGCAACGCAATAGATGCCAAAATACCAATAATGAGCACTACTACGAGTAACTCAATTAACGTGAAACCTTTATTCATAAGAATACCTCCTACCAAACATAATAATCATCCGGGAGAATCCACTCCTCCCTTCTATAAGTCTACGACTTTTTGGGCAAAACACAAGGCCCACGCATAGACGTGGGCCTTGACGAAAGAAATACTTTTCTTTGCAATACAGGCTTAGTTATTTTTTTAATTCCAATACGGCATCAATTAAGCCGTATTCTTTGGCCTCTTGCGCGGACATGTAATAGTTGCGTTCACTATCGCGGCGGATTTTTTCTTTATCTTGACCCGTGTGGTGCGCCAAAATATCCAGCAAGTGTTCTTTGTTTTTGTGCAGTTCCTGCGCTTCAATTTCAATATCGGTCACTTGGCCGGAAATGCCGCCACCCCAAATTAAGGGTTGGTGAATCATAATGCGTGCATGTGGCAAGGCATAGCGTTTGCCTTTAGAACCGGCCGCCAACAGGACCGCGCCAAAACTCATGGCTTGACCCATACAAATAGTGGTAATAGGGGCTTTGATAAATTGCATGGTATCGTAAATAGCTAACCCCGCCGTAACCATCCCGCCGGGCGAGTTAATATAAAGGTTGATTTCCCGGTTCGGGTCGTCCGCATCCAAATAGAGGAGCTGGGCAATAATCATATTGGCACTGGCAGTATCTACTTCGCCTTCGCGGCCGCCTACAAAGATAATGCGATCTTTTAACAGGCGGGAAAAAATATCATATCCAACATTTTTTTCAATAATTGTAGGTATAATCATACCTATATTATAGTTTATTGCCGCAAATTGCGCAAAAGGCCCTGCCGCCCATAGGCCCAAATAGTTCAATTTTCTGGGCCCAAAGGCCCTCGCAAGTAGCCTCCAAACAATCTATACTACCAGTAAGATTACCAATCAGGAGGAATCGTATGCAACTAAAAAAGTGGTTCGTGTCGTTGTTAGCCGTAGCTGTAGCATCCGTGTCGTTTGCTTTACCTGCCACGTTGGAGGAAAATTCTCCCGCGGCGGATGCCATGCAACAATATGCCGCCCAAATGGAGGAACTCAATAGAACCTTTGACCAAACGGTTCTGCCGCCTCTTAAAGGGATGATTACCGTAGTAAAAGAATTTGGTGAAAGTGGTGCCGAAGATTTAACCCCTACGCAAGAAAAACAATTAGAAACTTACCGCGACCAATTATCTGCCGCGTTAGAAGTAATTGTAAATCCCATTGTTGAACAAGTAGATGTCAATGAATTTAATCAACAAATGAAATCCATGTTAGCCTCTTTAGGCCAACCGACTGACCAAGAATTTACCAAGCAAGATTTGAGCGATCAACTGATGCTTATGATGGTAATTACTTCTTTGGATCATTTTGCCCAAACCGGCAAATTAAGCCAAGAAGAAGTTGAAATTGCCTTGTTATTATTCTTGCCGGAAGAAGAATTGGTTCAATAAAAAGAGGTGACACATGAATACTGCGAAATGGACCTTATCAATTCTACTAGCCGGTTGTTGTGTATTACCGACCTTGGCTCAAGCGGAGACCCTGTACAATCAAACCGCCAAAGCCAAACAATTAGCGCGGACCAAATACAAGGGCACACTTACCAAAAAAGCGCCCCAAGGGAAGATTGCACGCAAAAGTAACGGCAAACTGCAACTTAAACGCAACGACGTAGAAGTGCCGTCTAATACCTCCCAGAAAATAGAGCAATTAGAACGGATTGTTGCGCAACGCGTGGCAGAGACCGATGCCCAAGCGCAAGAGGAAAAACAAACCCCGGCTTGCAGTTGCCAATCCTACCAGCCTACACCGGAAGATTGGGTGAGAGCCGAAACCGAAGTACAACAAATGCTCAACACCCTGGATCCGGAAGATATAACAAACCCTTTTGATTATACGCAAGAGGTATCCAAACGGGCCCACAAGTGCACTTGCGCCCCCAAACAGCAAGAACCGGTGGCTAACCCGGATGAAAAAACGGTTTGTCCTTGTCCTAAAACGCAACCTCAAGTTGCCAAATAACCAAGAAACATTCCTCCCAACTCTCGCCCACCTTGGGCGAGAGTTTCCTTTTATATATCCAAAAAAGGTACAATACACTTATATTAAAGAGGAGTGGCTTTCATGTACCAACGCAGCGCAGAAGAACGAGAAAAAATTAAAGAAATCTTAAAATTAACCGAACAGAATAACATCCAGGTACTTAAACTGTGGTTTGTAGATATTTTGGGTAAACTTAAATCCATTTCTGTTTCCTACCGCGAATTTGAATACGCCATGACCGAAGGGATGGGGTTGGACGGTTCTTCCGTAGAAGGGTTTGCGCGTGTGTGGGAATCCGACCTGGTAGCCATCCCGGATTTGGACACTTTTCAAATGTTCCCATCTGAGTTTACCGGCGCCCCGATTGCGCGTTTTTTCTGCGATATTAAAACGACGGACGGGAAACAATTTGAAGGCGACCCGCGCTACATCCTCAAACGCAATTTGGAAGAAATGAAAAAGGCCGGCTTTGACCAATTTATGGTGGGCCCGGAACTGGAATATTTTTATTTTAAGGACGATAAAAGCACCGAACTCTTAGACAGTGCCGGGTATTTTGATACGATCCCGCTGGACCGTTCGTACGCGATTCGCCGCCAAACGATGCAAATGTTGGAAAAATTAGGGATTCGCGTGGAATATTCCCACCACGAGGTTTCCCCCTCCCAGCACGAAATTGATTTACGCTACGACGAAGCCATGAAAATGGCCGACCAAGTAATCACTTATCGCACCGTCGTTAAGCAAGTGGCCGCAGCCAATGGGGTCTATGCCACCTTTATGCCTAAACCGATTGCCAAAATTAACGGTAGCGGCATGCATGTACACCAATCGCTTTTCAAGAACGGTTCTAACGCGTTTTTTGACGAAAATGACCCCTTGTATTTATCGCCCGTCGCCCGCCATTATATTGCCGGCATTTTGACCCACGTCAAAGAAATTTGTTCCGTAACTAATCAGTGGGTAAACTCTTATAAACGTTTAGTGCCCGGCTACGAAGCCCCCGCTTATATTGCTTGGGGCCGCAAAAACCGCAGTACGCTGGTACGCATCCCGCAAGTAAAAATCGGCAAACCCAATGCCACACGCATTGAGTGCCGCTTCCCGGACCCGGCCTGCAACCCGTATCTCACGTTTGCGGTGATGTTAGGGGCCGGATTAGACGGGATTCAACGCAAATTGCAAGCGCCGCCTATTACCGAAGAAAACATTTTTCGCATGACTAAGGAAGAACGCGCCGCGCATCAAATTGATACGTTGCCGGCTTATTTGTACGAAGCGGTGAACTACACGCGCAATTCAGAACTGGTCAAAAAAATCTTGGGCGAGCATACGTTTGAAAAATTTATCGCTAATAAAGATATTGAGTGGGACTGTTACCGCACGCATGTATCCAGTTATGAATTAGAGCGGTATTTGTCTACGCTGTAAAAACTATGCAACCAAAAACCCGGGGAATTTTTCCCCGGGTTTTCTTTTGTCAAAACAAGTAACATTAGAACTCGTATATATTGGACCACCCGGCAACCTCCAGTTTTTTTCCGCCTAACGCTTTACATACTTTGATACCCAAGTCCGTATTCGACATGCAAATTCGTTTACCTACAAATGCGGCGGGATACTTATCTTCATCCGGTTGGAACATCCACAACTCATACAAATAGTTCCCTTGTGAGTCCTCTCTATCACAATACACATATCCCGTCAATTCTTCATTGGGGAAACAATACCATTGCTCGTTCCAATATTCCGAGGTATTATCATCCGTTTCAAACCCGGAGGAAGGTTTTATCTCCAAATCGTTCCAAGATAGCGAGCCATAATCGCTTTTGTAATATGCTCCATTGCGTAGTTTATACAGAGCTAAGGCATTATAAGCGGCACGCATAAAGGGCAACATTTGAACGGCCCGCGCCTTTTCCACCGCCAATTGATACTGCGGCAGCGCAATCGCCGCCAAAATGCCGATAATTAGCACCACTACTAACAATTCTATGAGCGTAAATCCACCCGCAAAGCAACTTTCCTTTTGCATATATACTCCTTTCATTTATATGAAGTTATTTTAGCATATAATCCATGATAAAAAAAACGAATCAAGCAATCACGCAAAGACCTATAAAATATAGGCCCTAATTCTTTGGTGTGTAGGCCCAAAGGCCCTGGGATTTACCGTACTTAGTCAGTAAAATATAGGAAAGGAGATAAAAACATGAAAAAACTATTGTTACTCACACTCACCGTCTTATTGGCTGCTCCCTGTTTTGCCCTGAAAACCTATTTCACGGGCGTGCCCCTTGAATCTGTTCCCTCTCCGCAAGGAAGCAACAGTTACCAACATGAACTTTCTAGAGGAAAAAAAGCCCCCACGCAAGGGAAATACACTTTAACTGTACAAGAAGAAGAAAATGCCGGTAATACCGAAGAATTATTTGATACCTTTTTTTGGGCCGACTTATATGAGCGCGATGAAGAAGGAACTTACCGCCAAACGCGCGAATTAAACTACAAGAACGACACCCCCGGGAAAATGGATGCCTCTACGTCGCGCACATATTATTTAGCTGACGAAAATGGCGAACTGGAAACGGCAATCTTTGAAGTCAAACGTGCCAAAGAAATTGACCAGAAAGTCCGTTTCTATACGTTTACTTTTGAAGTAAAACTGCAAGGGGATGATATTTCAATCAGAGATTACCGCTATGGTGGTGTATTGACTTTCTCGCCCCAAGGGTATTTTGAATACATGGTCCGCAATTTTGCCGAAAGATGGATCAAAGAAACCAATTCGCTCATTTTGGAAGTTTTTAACCAATAGCCTTTTTCCCCTGCCTGTGCGCAGGGGATTTTTTTGCCAAATGGACCGGATTTGTAGGCATTTTCTGCTTAAATATTCACTTATTTAATGGTTTTCAAAGATTTTTCAAAATGGTATAATGTTTAGGTACTGGATTACGTCCAGTGTTGCGTGTTTTTCATGCAAACCGCTTTACATTAAACAAGGAGACTTCTCTATATGGCTAAATTAGTTGCTATGGACGGCAACACAGCAGTATCGCACGTCGCCCATGCTACCAACGAAGTAATTGCTATTTACCCGATTACGCCTTCTTCCACGATGGGCGAAATCTGTGACGCCAAAAGTGCCAAAGGCGAAACCAACCTCTGGGGTAACGTCCCTAGCGTAAACGAACTTCAATCCGAAGGCGGCGCTTCCGGGGCTGTGCACGGTTCCTTAGTAGCCGGGGCACTCACCACCACGTTTACCGCTTCCCAAGGTTTACTTTTGATGATCCCGAACATGTACAAAATTGCGGGTGAATTAACTCCCACAGTTTTCCATGTGTCCGCCCGCGCTATTGCCACGACGGCTCTTTCTATTTTCGGGGATCACTCCGACGTAATGGCTGTACGCCAAACCGGTTGGGCTATGCTCTGCTCCGACAACCCGCAAGAAGCCATGGATATGGCCTTGATTGCCCAAGCCTCCACCTTGCGTGCCCGTGTACCGTTTGTACACTTCTTTGACGGGTTCCGCACCAGCCACGAACTCAACATGGTGGAACCCTTGACCAAAGAGCAAATGAAGGAAATGATTTCGGACGATTTAATCGCCCAACATAAAGGCCGCGGCTTAAACCCCGAACACCCGACCGTGCGCGGTACTGCCGCCAACCCGGATGTCTATTTTCAATCCCGCGAAGCTGTGAACAAATTCTACAACGCCGTGCCCGGTATCGTTAAAGAAGAAATGGCCAAGTTTGCCAAAATCTCCGGCCGCAGCTACGATTTATTCCAATACTTTGGAGACGCTGATGCCGAACGCTTAATTGTCATTATGGGTTCCGGCGCCGACGTGGCCCAAAACGCGGTAGAAGCCATGAAAGGGCAAAAAGTGGGTGTACTCAAAGTCAAATTATTCCGCCCCTTCTCCATTGCCGACTTTGTACGTGTCATCCCCAACACCATTAAAAAAGTGGCCGTGATGGACCGCACTAAAGAACCCGGCTCTTTAGGTGAACCGTTGTTCCAAGATGTGTGCGCGGCTTTCTTAACCGCCGAAGCCAAAGCCAAATTCCCGACCACGCCGTTCATCGCGGGCGGCCGCTACGGTATCGGCTCCAAAGACTTTACGCCCAGCGACGTAAAAGCTATCTTTGACAACTTAGCTGCCAAAGAACCGAAAAAAGAATTTACCGTAGGTATTAACGACGATTTGACCGGTCTTTCCTTGCCCAAAGCCACGTTAGAATCCCACGCCGCCGGCGACATCTTTGCCGCCTTGTTCTACGGCTTGGGTTCTGACGGTACCGTAGGTGCCAACAAAAACACGATGAAAATTATTTCTGCCAACGGTTTCTGTGCGCAAGGGTACTTCGTCTATGACTCCAAGAAATCCGGGTCTATGACTACCTCACACATCCGCTTCGGCAAAAATTACATCCGCGCCCCGTACTTAATTCAAAGTGCGGACTTTATCGGCGTGCACATGTTTGACTTCTTAGACAAATATGACGTGTTAGGCAAAGCCAAAAAAGGAGCCACCGTACTTATCAACTCGCCTTATAACAAAGATGAAGTGTGGAACCACTTAACCGCCGAAGTACAAAAAATCATCATTGACCGCCAACTCAAAGTCTATGTGATTGATGCTTCCGAAATTGCACTCAAAACCGGCATGGGCAGCCGCACCAATACCATTATGCAAACGGCCTTCTTCGGTATTGCGGGCGTCATCCCGACCGAAAAAGCCATCGCCGACATCAAACACGCCATTGAAAAAACCTATTCTAAAAAAGGCGAAGAAGTAGTACAGAAAAACTACAAAGCCGTAGATGCGGCCTTAGCGGGTTTGCAAGAAGTAAAATACCCGGCCACCGTATCTTCCAAACTGCACACCAAAGCCCCTGTGCCCGCCACAGCCCCGGCCTTTGTGCAAGACGTATTAGGTGAAATGATTGCCGGCCGCGGGGACGATTTGCCCACCAGCAAAATGCCGGAAGGCGGCGTATTCCCCACCGGAACCACCCAATACGAAAAACGCAATATTGCGTTGATGGTACCGGCTTGGGATCCGCAGTCTTGTATTCAATGCGGTTTCTGCTCGCTCGTTTGTCCGCACGCGGCAATCCGCATTAAAGCGTATGATGAAGCAGAACTTAAAAATGCTCCGAAAAACTTCAAATCTGCCGACGGTAAAGCCGATTTAGCCGGCAAAAAATTCACCGTACAGGTAGCGGTGGAAGATTGTACCGGCTGCGGTGCGTGTGTGTTTAACTGCCCCGGCAAAAACAAACAAGACCCGACCAAGAAAGCCATCAATATGGTACACCAACTCTCCGTGCGCGACCAAGAAATTGATAACTACGATTTCTTCTTGCGTGTAAAACAAGCCGAAGTAAAAACCAAAAAAGAAACCGTCAAAGGTTCCCAAATGAGAAAACCCTTGTTTGAGTTCTCCGGTGCGTGTGCGGGTTGTGGTGAAACGCCTTATGTAAAACTTTTAACGCAACTGTTTGGCGATCGTTTAGCCATTGCCAACGCTACGGGTTGTTCTTCCATTTACGGTGGTAACTTGCCGACCACGCCTTATTGCCAACGCGAAGACGGCAAAGGGCCGGCTTGGGCAAACTCCCTGTTTGAAGACAACGCCGAATTTGGTCTCGGGATGCGCTTAGCGTTTGACCAACTCAATCATGACGCCAAGGCCGCTTTGACCGCTGCCAAAGAAGATGAAAACTTCAAAGCGCATACGGCCTTGATTGATGCCATCTTAAACGCCGATCAAACCACAGACGCCGGCGTTGAAGAACAACGTGCGCGCGTGGCTGATTTGAAAGTCATCCTAAACAAAGGGGCCGAAAAAGGTTGTGAAACCTGCAAACGGATCCTCAGCTTGGCTGACTACCTCATCCGCAAATCCGTATGGATTTTGGGTGGTGACGGTTGGGCCTACGATATTGGCTACGGTGGGTTGGACCACGTATTAGCCTCCGGTAAAAACATCAAAATCTTGGTGCTTGATACTGAAGTATACTCCAATACCGGCGGTCAAATGTCCAAAGCCACCCCGTTAGGGGCCAAAGCCTTATTCGCCGCGGGCGGCAAACAAATGCCGAAAAAAGACCTCGGTATGATTGCCATGACCTACGGTAACATTTATGTAGCGCAAGTAGCCATGGGTGCCAACATGAACCAGACTATCCAAGCCTTGGCAGAAGCCGATGCGTACGACGGTCCGGCCCTCGTGATTGCGTACTCCCACTGTATTGCACACGGGATTGATATGTCCAAAGGTATGGGCGAAGCCAAACGCGCGGTACAAGCCGGGCGCTGGATCCTCTACCGCTTCAACCCCGAAGCCCGCTATGAAGGCAAAAACCCGCTGCACGTGGATTCGCCGTTGGGTGCGCCGACCTTGCCGCTGGCGGACTATATGAGTGGTGAAAACCGCTTCAAAGGCTTAATGCGTGACAATCCGGAACTGGCCAAAGAACTCATTAAACGGGCCGAATCCGAATATGCCTGGCGCAGAGATCTCTACAAACAATTAGCGGCTATTACGCCTGCTGAAAAAGTAGAGAAATAGTGCTTGCCGCACGGGCTTTCCCGCGCTGAAAGATTACTAAACCCCTTGCGGTACTACCCGCGAGGGGTTTTAGTTTTACAGCATCACACACGTTGTCTATGTAATTATAGTTATTTAGCCCACAACTGCGCACTGACAAAAAACTCCCCTGATAAATACCAGGGGAGTTGTATTACTCCAGAATACAGCAATTAATCTATCTTGATAATCCTATTACCATATCAGCCCCAAAAGCTGTTTTAAAGAGTTCCTGCTTTTCCTTAGGCAAAAGATTAAAACCAGACTTAAATGAAAACACTTGTCGGGGTCCTAGTTCCAGCAGTTCTCTATGCATATTGTTAAAAACTACTTCCCAATAAAATGCTGGGGATACTTGTAAAAGCTCAGTCCAAGGAAAAATTTGTACCACAAATGTGTCTCCCTCCAATAAATTAGGTACAGAAGATAGAATGTTTCTACTAGAGTGAGTTGCACCGCAGTGTACAAAAATAAGCTTATCCGGGTTCTGTTCATGCAACCGTTGCAGATGCTCCACCCATTTTTTATTTCGTTCAATAACGATTGCAGAACTACGGGCAAAGTTATATCGATTATCTTTTTCTTGTGGTGTCATTTCCGACAGGCCTCTCTCTTTAAGAAATGCATCCGTTACCGCACTTTGTGGCTCAATCCCTACTACTTCCACATCCAAATCCATAATTTTTTTCAAAAAATCAAATGCCATCTGTTCCTTTGTAAACAGGGCTTGTTTTAAATCTTCTTCCGTCCGTATCCTCAAAGGATTTGGATGGTCAGAAAAAGTGCTTTTTCCTAACGTATCTGGAACGTACTCTGTAGGAAAAATAATTTTCAAGTCAGGATTATTTTCCCTGAGTGACTTAAGTGCTTGAAAAATTGTTCTGTAGGTCCCCGGGTGATAATGAGTTTCTCCCATAAAAATAAATCCACCCGGCCTTGCCGGTAAATAATTTTCCCAGGGGATATCTCTGTACACTTGAACTTGCAGATGTTTCAAAAATTCAGTTTCATGCTCTGCCCATTTTTCCAAATTATTCATTATAAAGTTAGAAGCATTATATACCGCTTGTTCATCTAATTTCCCATATTTGGGAAATAAATCCCTGGACAGAGTAGGAGTATAGGATTTAAGTTTCCAATTTTGTCCAACTTTCATAATCTCTGATACTAAACTATTTTGTGTATCAAACAAGGCAGACACCCTCAAATCTTTTCTTCCACCCCGAAAGACACGATGTGTAGCAATTCCGTTCACTGGCAAAATGGCTCGTTCTGAAGGAGTTAAAGCATGTTGTCTCACAACTGCGGCAACTTTGCTACTAACCCTGTTGGCAGGTATTCTACGAGGGATCTTTGGTAATTGGGCATATCCCGCCGAAATGCTCATCTCAACTATTATCAACCCTAAAAATAATTGTTTCTTCATACTATTATTCAAATACATTTTAACGTAAAAAAACAGAGTCTAAAGACCCATTTTTCTCTAGGACTATGGGCCTATTTTATATGAAGGAGATTTTCCTTTTTGTTTCTCTGCAACAAACTATAAATTATGTTACACTATACGTATGAACGAACTGTATGATGTAATCATCATAGGGGCCGGAGCCAGCGGACTGATGTGCGCGTTGGAGTGCGCACGCGCCGGATTAGACGTATTAGTGCTTGAAAAAGATCCGCAAGCTGCCCGCAAAATACTCGTTAGCGGAAACGGACGTTGTAATGTAACCAACCGCTATGTGGGGCCCGGTTTCTATCATACCGACCCAAACCTCATTGAAAAAACACTTTCCAGCTTTTCCTTCCAACATTGTTGGGATTATTTTACCGGTTTAGGCGTACTGCTAAACGAAGAAGCACAAGGGCGCGTGTTCCCGGCCTCGGGCAAATCTACCGCGATTTCCGAAACACTGAAATTGGCACTTAAAGAAGCGGATGTAGAAATTTTACCGGGGCAAGAAGTAACCCTTATTCGAGCCGCCGCCGCCCAATTTATTGTTACCACCAAACTCAAGGATGCTTTTCGGGCACACCACGTAGTATTAGCCTGCGGATCCTGTGCGTATCCGCAAATAACCGGCACGAACGCCGGGTACGAGTTGGCAAAGTCCCTGGGGCATACCCTTATTTTCCCCCGCCCGGTGCTAAGCGGCGTGTGCTTAAAAGAACGCGCCCTGACTAGATTATCGGGCATTAAATGCCAGGTACGCACTACTATTAAAACGACGCCCAGCGCCCAAGCCGAAGGAGAACTTATTTTTACCAACTACGGCATTAACGGCCCCGCGGTACTTAACATTAGTCACGAAATATCACAGGCGTTGGCTAAGGGCCCCGTTTCCTTAGAAATCAATTTTTTCCCGCAACTAAAAAATCCGCAAGAATTTTTCCGCCAGCGTTTGGCCCAGTTCGGCACACGCAAGCCCAAAGATTTTTTTACCGGACTACTCAACGAAGGCATTACCAACTTGCTAATTGACTTTAAGGGTCTCAAGAAAAACGCCCCTATCCACTCACAGGACACAAACCGCATTATAGAGGCACTGTTAGCCTGGCCCGTAACGGTTACTGCCATGCGCCCCTGGCAAGAAGCCATGGTGGCCGCAGGGGGTGTAAAAGTGAGTGAAATAAACTATAATACATTTGAGTCCCGCTTGCACCCGGGGTTATTTATTACGGGGGAACTGTTGGATGTGGATGGCAAGAGCGGGGGTTTTAATTTGCATTTTGCCTGGGCAAGTGGCTTTATAGCCGCCCAAACAATTAAGGAGAAATACCATGGCTGAAATTATCCGTAAAACAACTAGTACGAACGATCCGCTTAATATTGGGTTTATGCGTACCTATTACGTGGATGGAAAAGAAGTCTATAAGGAAGAATTGGACCAAAACCTGGATATTAAACAGCATGCCGGCTCTTTGCCCGACGGTACTGTAAAAGAATTTTTTGAAAACGGAAAACTCTATTTTGAGTGTGAAGTCAAAAACGGTCAGCGCGACGGTATCTGCCGCATCTACTTTGACAACGGGAAAATTAACATTGAAAAAAATTACAAAAAAGGAGTGTTGGACGGCAAAGTAAAGGTATTTCACCCAACTGGCAAATTGTATAAGGAAATCCACTACACTATGGATGTACAAGACGGAAAACAAATTAAATATTATCCGGACGGAAAATTCTTGGAAGTGTCCGAATTTCGCAAAGGGTATCTAAACGGGGACTCCAAAGTATATACCCCCGAAGGAAAACTACGCAGTGAGTGTAAATACAAGAACGATAAAATCATTGGGGATAAACTCATCTACCACCCCAATGGAACGATTGCCCTGATTTCCCCCCACAAAGACGGTAAGCCGCATGGGGTAACTAAAAAATTTGATGAAAACGGCAAACTCATTGAAGAGTGGTTTTTTGAAGATGGCGTATTGACCCTCAAAAAAGCACACGACTAAACAAATTCTTATGTCAAAATAGAACTCCCCGGCCCATAGGACCGGGGAGTTTTTGTGAATATAAGGATTTTATTTAACTGTAATGTGGTACGTCATATCTTCGCGCAAACTGTTGTGCACCGGGCAACCTTGCGCCAGTTTGGCGTACTTTTCCTTTTGCGCCTGCGTAAACGTAGCAGGGAAAACAAACGTAACATCAAACCCCGTAATGCGGGAATGTTTATCGTCAAATTGTGCACGCACTTCCACATACGTACCGGCGGCCTCTTCGCCATGTTTGCCGGCCATAAAGCCCACCATGGTAAGCATACACGCGCCTAAACTGGCGGCTAACATTTCGCCGGGATTAACGTCCTCGCGCGGGTCATTAAACGCAGTAGCCAATGTTTTTTTACCGGCTATTTCGCTGGTGGTTTGTAAGTTTGGGTGAAGGGTAGTTTTAATCATAGTATCCTCCTATTTAACCGTAACGGTTACCTTTACATCCGGACGTAACGTCTGATGTACCGGGCAGGCGTTAATCGCCGTAGCATAGAACTTCTTTTGTTCGTCAGAAAAGTGCGGCGGGAACGTAAGTTGAATTTGAAATTCACCCACGCGGCGCGGATTTTGCGCCATGATTTTATCTATCTCAATATGCGCTCCGTCCAGTTTTTCACCACGCGCCTGCGCCATTTTGCCCATGATCGTCAAAATGCACGCCGCAAAAGCACCGGCCAGCAAATCCGTGGGAGAAAACTTCCGTCCTTGTCCGCCATTGTCGGGCGGCAAATCGGTTTGGATTTTCTCTGCGGTGGGGCCGTGTACTAACTGCGTAGTTCCGTCCCCTGTGTATGTGCAAGAAATAGTTGTCATATTCTCTCTAACCTAACTGTGCCAGTTTATTAAATAAATCTTTTTGTTCACGTGAAAGTGTGCGCGGCACGTCAATCGTAAGTGTTACAAATAGACTTCCCTTCGCACTTAATCCTTTGCCGCTAAGTTTTAATTTTTTCCCGTTATGGGTACCGGCAGGAACTTTCACTTGTACGGGTCCGTCCAGCGTAGGGACAGAAATGGTACCGCCCAGCGCGGCCGTCCACGGCATAATGACCACCGGCACGGACAAATCTTCCCCCTCCAAGCGGAACATGGCATGCGGACGAATTTTAACTACCAGATACAAATCGCCCTGGCCGCGCCGTGTAGGATTGCCCATCCCTTTGAGTTTAATTTTTTTACCTTCACTCACACCGGCCGGCAATTTTACCGTCACAGTGCGTCCGTTAGGAATCGTCATCTGCATATTTCCGCCGCGGTGCGCGTCTTCCAGGTTTAGCGTGAGTTCGGCTTCCACATCCCCGGAAGCTTGCCCCGCCGCAGCGCTACGTCCGAAGTTTTGGCCAAATCCGCCAAAACCGCCCCCCATTCCCCCAAAAATACTTTGGAAGAAATCACTAAAATCCGCGCCGGAAAATTGACCATTCCCACCGGAAAAACCACCGAACCCTTGGCCGGTATTTGTGTTATACGTGTATTGTTGGTATTGTTGATAGGGGTTGCCGCCATAACCCGCCCCGCCGGAGGTACGTGCCGTTCCTCCTCCCCGTGCAAAATCTTGGTACCCTTGTTCGCCCACTTGGTCATAAATAGTGCGTTTTTGTTTATCGGAAAGTACCGTATAGGCTTCGTTCAAATCTTTAAACTTTTCGGTCCACTTGGCTTTTTCGTTCTCCGGATGCATATCCGGGTGACACTTACGCGCCTGTGTTTTGAAGGCTTTTTTAATTTCTGCCTCGGACGCTGTCTTCCCCACACCGAGAATTTTGTAATAATCCTTATATGCTGCCATAAAATATGCCTCCTATTATACTCATTGTATATAATTGAATAGCGGCAAAGCAAAACTTTGCCGGTGCTTTTTTTGATTAGTTTAGAGATTATAGAAAAATAAAAAACACCCTTGCGGGTGTTTCTAAATGGTGGACCGGACAGGACTTGCCTTCCGGTAAAATCCCTGACGGTATTTTCCTGCAGGCCGGGCTCGCGGTTTTTGCCTTGCTTGGCAAACAAAAACATCGCTGCGCCTTTCAAGTCCTGACGCAAGCAAAGCAGTTTGCTTGCTCCCAGCACAATAAAAAACACCCTTGCGGGTGTTTCTAAATGGTGGGGCAGTAATTTTTGATGGGTTGCCGGTTCTTAGAACGCCGGGTGGTGACGCGCAATTCCCTGTTTAACAGGCAATTAACAGGCAAAAAACAGGCATTTGAAAAGTTTATCCTTTGGATTCTAAGGCCTTGTTGGAAATCTATCCCTCTTCTGAGAAATATCCGCCAAAAACACTCCAAATTCCCTACTTAGAGAAGCAGGGAAAGAACAGAGAAATATCAAGCAAAATAACAGGGAAAATAGTTTACAGCATGTATTATTTGCTTTATAGACTGTATTTTTAGCTTGAAAATTGAAGGTATTTTGAAATATTGTATAATACATTTAAATTAGATTATTAAAATAAATATATTAGAAAAAAATTAAGAGAGTGTACAAAATGGACAATAATATTCCCGGTTCAGAAGAGAAGAATAATCTTGCTTTAAAATCAATATTAGAAACTGCAAATATTAATTTTTTGATAGGGGCGGGGTTGTCGGCCGAATTTATGTCATGTTTGGGAAATATAGAAGATAAATTAAATCAATTAGAACAAGATTTAGAACAAATTGATGATTGTGAAAGAAGGAAGGTATTAAAAACGGATCGTGAAAAATTGCTTAAAAAAGTATTTACACATATTATTTATCCTAATTTGGGGTTAATTAAGTGTTTTTTTGATTGCCCAGATGAAAGCCATTGTGAGAAACGTTTATTTCAACATACAAAATTATTAAAAACATTATATGGTATTTTGGTTCAACGTGAGACTAGTACGGTCTGTAAGCAAGTAAATCTATTTACAACAAATTACGATATTTTGCTTGAAAGCGTATTGGAAAAAAATAATATTCGGTTTAATGATGGATTTGGATGCGGATTTTCTCCTCAATACGCTCCCGATAATTTTAAACAAATTACGTTACAAAGAGGATTGTTTTTAGAAAAACATAGTGAAATTCCGACATTTAATATTGTTAAATTACATGGTTCTGTGTCATGGAAGAAAGAAAAAAGTAACGAGTATTTTGGTTCTTTGCCACATCAGGATATTAAGGATAAGATTGAAAAATGTTACAACAATAGAACATACTCGGATTTTTTCGATACTGTTGGAATTATCTTGCCTTCTAATTATAAGTTTAGAGATACTTTATTGGTGCGTACTTACTACGAATTGATGCGGTTTTTTTCAAGTGAGCTAGAAAAAATGAATACCGTATTATTTGTAGTGGGATTTTCTTTCGAGGATTCTCATATAAGAGATCTAGTGGAAAAAGCTGCTAATGCCAATCCAACGCTACGAGTATATATTTTTGTTTATCAAGATTCAAAGAATATATTTGAGAAAATGTCTGATAAAGCTCTAAATAAAAATATTTTTGTTATTAAAGATCAAAAGTATACTATAAGTGAAATTTCTGATTACTTTGGGAAAATTTTTGAAGAAATTTGTCAGAATTCAGAGAGGAACAAGTGAAAGGAAGTCATTACTTTGGAGAAATTTTACAGATTGGTAGAGTCATTAAAGTTGATGGCACGAAAATATCTGTTGGGGTAGATACAAATAAGAATGCCCCCACTATCATTTATAAAGATAATTTAGTAGCGAATGTTTCAGTGGGTGGTTATGTTAATATTTATAAAGGATTTCAAAGATTGGTTGGTAAAATAGAGGGTGAGTCGATTTGTGATGATGATTCTGCTGTTGATATACGATACTTTGCTACAAGAGAAAAAATTAAACGCATTTTAAATGTAAAAATTATTGGCTATTTTGATGAAAATCAGAAATTTTGTAAAGGTATTTTGACATTACCTATTATTGATAATCCTTGTTTTTTATTGACACATGAAGAATTTTTTGCAATTCATAGCCCTTCTTCAGAATCTGTAATTAGATTAGGCACCCTAGCCGGGAACCCATTATTACCAATAGAAATTTCAATTGATAAATTAATGGGAAGTCATATAGGAATTTTTGGTAATACGGGAAGTGGAAAATCTTATACGTTGGCTCGTTTGTATACATCTTTATTTAAACAAGTACAACCAAGTCAAAAAATACAAAATTTCTCTCATTTTATATTGTTTGATTTTAATGGCGAATATATAGCCAAAGATCGGCCAAATATTCTAACGAATGCATGCTACAAAAGGACCTTTTCTTTGACAACTTCAGAAACCAAGTCATCTAAATATCCAATTGATGCACAGGCATTAGAAGATCCTGAAATTTTGGGAATTTTATTTGAAGCCACAGAAAAGACTCAACTTCCTTTTATTAAACGCACTCTTGCAAATCGTACTTTGAAAAAGGTTTTTGAAGACAAAAATATTGACAGTTCTATTAAATTGCATCTCGAAGATTTGATAAAAAAAATTATTGTAAAAAATGATCCGAATTGCGGAAAAAAAGTTCTAATTGAATTGTTAGAATTTTTACATAGATATGTATTGTCCTATACTATTTTGGATGAGATTATAGAATTCTCTATGGATAATGTCGGGCAAGTGTCTAAAGGCAGTTTCTTTGTGTTAGAGCCTGATAATGCCAATTCAGGCGCCGATTTAAAAATGAAATTTGATTTAGCATACATTGAAAAGTATTTTCTTACTCCACTAAATGAAAAAATAGATAAGCTAGTTTTTTGGACGGATTCGTTTTCCAGGTTGGGTTTGAAATTATATTTTAAATATTATGAAGAAATTATTTCAGGTTTTTCCAATCCGGAGCATTTGGGACCTTTGATGACAAGGGTAGGACATATGTTGGACGATCTTAAATGCGTATTTGATATCAACGCAGATATAGGCCAGATTTCCCAGTCGCCTTATATAGATATAATATCGTTTCGTTACTTGCATAATACGAAATTAAAGAAGATTATTCCCTTGGTAATTATTAAATTTTTATATAACTTACACAAAAATAAAGAAAAAGGGCATTTGAATGTTATTATAGATGAAGCCCATAACATTCTTTCAGAAGAATCCACTCGGGAAGCAGAACAATGGAAAGATTATCGTTTAGAAACATTTGAAGAAATTATTAAGGAAGGAAGGAAATTTGGGGTATTTCTTACGATTGCGAGTCAGCGTCCTGCTGATATTTCTCCTACCATACTATCCCAAGTCCATAATTTTTTTATTCATCGTTTAGTTAATGATAAGGATCTTGCTGCTATTCAGAAAGCAGTATCTTATATGGATAAAGTATCTTTTGATAAGATTCCCAATTTGCCTGTCGGTGTGGCCTTTTTTTCTGGTGTGGCAACCAACATGCCGTTAGAGATTAAAATAGATCGAATTCCTGAAAATATTAGTCCTAAAAACGACACTTTTTCGGCAACCACAGAATGGGGATTATTTCAAAAAGAAAATATTTGTAGCAATTGAGTGTTTTTCATAATTTCTTATTTCTTTTTAATCTGTTTTTTCGGTGTAAAGTCTGGCAGGGAACTCTTGGATGTAACCACCTTTGTTCCGGTGGCTTCTTCAAATTGTAAGCGCGCTTGTTTGGCGAGTTTGCCGCCTTTTCGCCCGGCCACTTTATTTTCTTGTACGCCTTCAGCTTGGTCTTTTTCCGCAATTTGACGGGTGGATAACTCTGCCAACGCCGTAAAAAGTAATTCGGCCTCACTCATGTGTTCGCGCAGGTTTTCATGCTCTAACCCTTTAAGCTTTTTGTGTTGGGCAACCGATAAATCACTCCATTCTTGGTGGATAACATTTGTAAGCATGGCAAAATCGTCCGATTTGGTTACCCCATGCGCTTGCCAGTAATCAGTCAGTTTATTGCGAGTTTCTTGGCCCATCATACGCTGTTGTATCCACTTTTGGCTGCGCCCTTGCGCCTTCCAATGGAAACGTGCGCGGTCTAGTGCCTTGGATGGATCTGCAGTTTCTTGGATGCGTTCATAGCCCACTTTGGCTAGCCACAATTTAAACGGTTCGGCTTTGGGGCTGGGAATGGACTGGATAAGGCGCAACAGTTGTTCCGGGGTGGCTACGTCCGTTTTGTAAAACTTGCCATCTGCGGACTGTAATTTCAGTTGTACGATTTGTTCGTACAACTGGCTGCCTTCCTTCTTTAATTTTCGTTTTAAATCACTCCAATATCGGCGAGGATTATTATTTTGTGTCAGCGCGTAAATCACATCCACAATAGAAAAATACCATGTTTCCGTCTTTTCATCATACTGACGGCGGATTTTGAAATCTTCAAAAATAGCAAGTGCTGATTTAGTCATATAGTCTCCTTAATTCATTCTCACAAGTTTGCCTAAAATTTCGACAGAGTCATCTGCCGGGAACGGCTCGTATTTTGCTTTATTGTCTGATACCAAGCGGTAGGCGGGGCCATTTTCGGTGTTATATTGTCCAAGGCGCTTAATTTTAAGCCCGTCCCCGCGACGACACAATACCACACTGCCCACAGCAGGTAACTCGCTCGTTTTGCGGAACATTAGCATATCCCCGTCACTAATAGTCGGCTCCATAGAGTCGCCCTTGGCCTTAATAAAAAACAAATCTTGCGTAGGAGTCGGCAAAAACTTGGTGGGCATATTTACATAGTCCATAATGTTTTCCTCGGCAAAAATGTCCGTATCCCCACATTGGGCAAAACCGTAAAAGAAGGGGATGGGGGTAAACTCGTCCACGGGTCTATGCGTGGCAATCAGTGCGTGTCCGTTGCGCTCCAAAAAGTTTTCTTTAATCAGTTTGCGGATATGTACGTGCACGGTACTGACCGATTTTAAGCCAACCGCTTTAGCAAGTTCTGCCAAAGTGATTTGCGGGTTTTGCTGGACGAGTTCTAAAATTTGTTTTTGTTTTGCCGAAAGCATAGTGTTCTCCAATACAAACAGTATAACTCTTTTCTCGCATTTAGTCAATTTCTATTAAAAATAGAAAAACTTGACATAAAATAGAAAAAATGTTTTAATGTAGCGTGGGTTTTGCCGTTATCGGCAAGGGAAAATTATAAGTTCGAGAGGGATAACTATGGAAACAAATAAAACATAACATAAGGAGCTGTATATGAACGAAACTGAAGTAAAAGAAGTAACCGCGCAAGCGGAAGAACCTACTACCGCACCCAAACAATACGAAGTAGGGTACGGTAAGCCACCTAAAAGCACACAATTCAAGCCCGGCCAAAGCGGTAATCCCAAAGGCCGCACCAAAGGCAGTAAAAACGGTATCTATACCTACATTCAGCGCGAATTAAACTCATCCATTACGCTTACGGACGGATCTAAAATTACCAAAGAACAGGGTTTTGCAAGACAACTGACCAATAAGGCACTTCGTGGCGATATCCAAAGCCAAAAGCTACTTTTTAACATACACCAAAAGGGTCAACGCAAGGATAAGGCCGAACTTTTTATGGGCCGCCTGATTAAAGAGGGGTACGTGACGGAAGAAATGATAGATAATTTCTTGTACCACAATAAAATCATATCATCTGCCAAACCGTGCGACCCGATGAAATGTGACTTAAATTTAAACGCTATGTTTAAGCAGATAGGCGGACGAAAAGCATTTGGAGCCGCGCTTATCTTATCGGACTTACTATGCACGTATGCGTGCCTGTTTATTTTGGAAAACCTTTGGGAAGAAATTTCCCAAGAGTATGCCTATTGGCAAGGGGTAGAGGATGCCACCGCTAACATTGCCGAAGAACAAAAGGATGCGCTTTACCGAGCCCTAGCCGCAAACCGCCCCATAGTGCGAATTACAGACGAAGAGTACGAACAAATCCAAAAGGTAATAGAACTGGTGCGCGTTGGGTTTATGCGGCAGTTTAAGGAGTATATGGACCTAATGGCAGAGAAAAGCGAATATGCCACGGTTGAACGGGAGTTTAAGCGCGGCGATATGCTGACACAAGCCCTAAAAAAGACGCATTTCCAATGGGAAATGGAAGAACTAAACGATAGCTACGAGCATTTCAAGAATGTATACGAAACCGCTCAGATGTTGCCCGACGCCAAACAATGTGAGAAGTACATTGCGGAACTAGGTATTAGTGAGGAAGATGCCATAAAAACAATCAAAGAATTAATATTGCCTTTGTTGAACAAGGGGGAAGAAGATTAATGAAAACCCTAATTGGTATAATTTTAGCATTTTAGTAAATTAGTATTGACTAATTACTAAAAATCATATATACTATTCATATAACCAAACAAGGAGGATGTGGATATGAAGAAAAATATATCTATTAGTATTGACGAGGAAACATACAAAACCTTTCGTGTTGCTTTAGATTTTTCCGGTCAAACAGAGGAGGAAGCATTGATGCAAAGTATTCATTCGTATATTGCTAAAGTTTTGGGAAAAGTAGTTAATAATTTCCAAGCCAAAAGTCTCCAAAAACGCGGAGAGGGAAGCTATGCTCAAAAAGCCAAAAACCGTATTCCGATATGGGCCAATCGTAAAAATCAATGCAATCATAAAATTATAGAAGCATACTTTACAGCATTGGATAGATATGGCAAAGCTACTTTGAGCAATATGGAAGAATTATGTACCAGTACGTTTGTCAAACCAATGAGTCCATATTCTTTCAAGAATAATTACGCCTCTATGAAGTTAGACAATGGGCACTCGCACGGAAAAATTTTTGAAGACGATGGTAATAAGGTCTGGATATGGAAAGAGATTGAGCCAATCCTGATGCAGTATAAGGATCAGTTTTATACCAAAAAGAAGTAATATCTACTTGACTTATCTCCCAATAGTAAGCGTGAATGTAGTACGAAGGAAAAAACGCTTATTTAAGGAGATAAGTTATGAAGAAAAACATCAAAAAATCAGCACCCAAAACTACATCTGCAAAACCCGCAGTTCTGCGCGTGGTAAGTCCTATCATGCAAGCAGAAACTGCGCTTGAAAACTTGCCTATTCGCCCACGCGATAACCGTTTGCCCGCGCCAGGTAGCATTATCACTAAAACCTACCGTGGTAAAACCATAGAAGTAAAGGTATTAGACAACGGCTTTGAATACGAGGGCAAAGTATTCGAAAGCATTTCGCGCGTGGCGATGACGATTGTGAAGCGTCAAATCAGCGGTTATGTATTCTTTGGACTTACCAAATGACACCGCGCCGTTTGCCACCTACTTCGGGACGATTTGTAAAAGGCCGCTCGGGCAATCCCCTAGGGCGGCCTCCCCGAAATTTTCGTGAAAGAGATATTGTTTTGTTAGTCGCTAAATTCTTTGAAACTTTAGCCAAGGCCTATTGTAATCAAAGCCGTTCGGTGGAAAAAATCCGTCAAATTAAGGACATCTTATCATGAGAAGAAAGTGCTATTTGCCCAAAAGTTATGAAGAATTAAAGGGACTATCTCCCAAAGAACTGCGGTTTTATTGGAATGCTTTCTATACCTATCCCGTAAAGGGCGTTAAGGCCAAGTTGCGCCCTCTGTGGTATGCCATTCAATGTGAGTTAGGGCGTTGTAAATTACAAGAAAAATACATCACTCGACTCGACCGTTATGCGAGCAATCCAGACAAGTATATTGAGCACGCACATAAAAAGCGTTATGCACTTGCCGCCGGAACGATACTGACTAAAACCTATAAAGGGCGAACATACCAAGTAACCGTAAAAGGGGAAAACGCTTACGAGTGGGAAGGTAAAATATATCCTAATTTAACAGCATTAGCAGAGAAAATTGTGCGAAGTCACGTTAGCGGCCCCAAATTTTTCGGATTAACTAGATAGAATTAGTACGAATAAGGGGTATAAGTATTTGTTCTACCTTTTTAATGATGTCATCGATTGGAGTTGGGCTTGCATAAAGATCCCAAAGTTGTCTGCTATATGGTTTATTATCTTTATTTATTTGACTGGCTCCTTCCAGTAAGGTGGATATTTTGAGCCATATGTCATTGGATAAAAATGATGAGGTTTCTTCAAAACATTTTTCTAAATTTTCTCCAAAATAGATGCGTGCTTTAATTTTCAATGACATGAGATGATTAATATTTTCTAATTCATTATTCCAGCGGTGTAAAAACACAAGACCTCTTTTAATAATACGTGGATTTTGATCCGAAAGGTTTGAATTCTTCATTATTTCTTGCAAAATGTCTTCCGCTTTTTGTTCTTCCTCTCCTGTGCTTAATGGACTGCAAATTCTTTTAATAGATTGATTGACTTTATGAAAAGCTTCTGTAATTTCTGCAGCAAGTTCAAGTTTTTTCTCTTCTAATCTCTCAATAGCCTTATTATGAATATCTTTAATTTCTTCGTTTTGTTTATTTCCCCATGATGTAATGCTATGGGTGCTCAAAATAACCCCTAAGAAAGCAGTTATTGCTGCCAAACAGCCGGAATAACTGTCTAATTTGATGTGATAATTTTTGTACAACACGATTTCGAACACAACCAGTAATATTATTAACGCAATTATATCCAATGATTGACGATTTTCCTTTAAGAATTTCATACTTGACTTATCTCCCAATAGTAAGCGTGAATGTGTATAGGAGAATTATACTAAATGGCAAAAATTAATTGTGCGATATATACTCGTAAATCTACGGAGCGCGGCTTGGAAATGGAGTTTAACTCGCTCCAAAACCAAGAAGAGGCGTGTAAGGCCTATATCCTCTCGCAAGCATTTAACGGGTGGGAGTATTATAAAACTTTTGAGGATGGCGGGATTAGCGGTGGTACGATGGAGCGCCCCGGCTTGCAAGCGCTTTTGGAAGAAATCCGCGAGCGCAATATACAGGTAGTTGTCGTCTACAAGGTTGACCGTCTTTCGCGTTCTATCTTTGATTTCCATAAAATGATGCAGGAGTTTGCTAAATATGAGTGCAATTTTGTGTCTATTACCCAATCGTTTGACACAAGTAATTCCATGGGTAAATTAACCCTCAATATGCTCTTATCTTTTGCGCAATTTGAGCGGGAAGTATCCGCCGAGCGTGTGCGCGATAAAATAGCAGCCAGCAAAGCCAAGGGGCTATGGATGGGAGGAAATTTGCCATTGGGATATGACCTTAACGACAGACATCTAGTGGTAAATGAGCCGGAAGCGGAGATCGTGCGGCAAGTGTTCCAAAAATATCTTGAAGTACAAAATATGCTTGGAGTGGCTGAATGGCTAAATAAACAGGGGATACATACCAAAAAATGGGTTACCAAACACAGCCAGCGTATGCGGGGTGGCGAACCATTTAAGAAAAACACCGTGCAACGTATGCTGACTAATCCTGTTTACCTCGGAAAGATCACGCATTACAGACAAAATAAAATTTATAACGGGGTGCATAAACCCATTATTTCCCGTGAGTTGTGGGAGCAGGTTCAGCAGGTAATCCGGCGGAGAATTAGCGACCCGAATGCGTTTAACCACTATAAGTTCCATAAAACGGTTTTGGTGGATAAGTTATACGATGATAAAGGGAAAAAGTTCCGATTTACGTCCTCAAAAAGCCATAGAAGGAAGTTGTTGTATTACTATAATGGAGTAGGTGGGCATTATTTGCCTGTGGAACAACTGGATAATTTTGTGCTTGATGTGCTCCGGCAGACCGATTTGGAGGAATTAGAGCCCTTGGCGGATAGGATAGGTATAACGGATAAACAAATGCGTTCCTGGATTGTTAAGGCAACATGCCAAACGGCTGGGAATGCGCATTATTTGACGATTCTTTTAGATGAAAAACAAATAAAAACCGATTTAATCAATTGCCCGAAAATAACGGAAAAATTAGAGCGAAAACCCCTTTCACTAGAACGGATGGAAGGTAATTTATATGTGCGCGGGAAATTTGTGGTTGCCAATGTATCCTCTGTAAAATTGCGAAATGGCACAGCGCGTAATATTTTAACTGTACGGCAACTCAATGAAAGTTTAGTTCGCGCCTTGGCACGAGGTTGGCAACTTAAAAAGATAAGCGAACGCGGCGGGGGAATGAGAATTTTGGAAAAAGAAGTGCATATGACAAAACGCACGATTACGCGGTATATTAACCTATGCTATTTATCCCCGCGCATTGTAGCGGATATTTTGGAATATAAGAATCCGGCAAGTTTAACGTTGCGGGAACTCATGAATTTGGCAGAAGGGCAGGTAGATTTTGAGAAACAGGAAAAAATTTGGAACGGGGGATAACATACTGCGACATAGTGTTGTCGCGCGGGTTTATTATCCTATAGGTGTAGTAAAAACTAGATAGGAGAACAACTATGGCTGAACAAAAATACGAATGTAGCAAATGCCGTCAGATGTTTACGTTTACCTTTCCACCTGCCGGGATGAAATGCCCGTCTTGCGGAGGGCCACTCTATCGCAGAGGGTAAAAAGTATATGCCCCGGTCATCACGGTGGCCGGGGCTAGGAGTAGTTATGTTTTGGAAATATATAGAAAAAATCAATTGGAGCAAGGTTATCCACCATTTCTTGGGTATGAAATATAAGGCCCTGGATATGCAAATTGCGTATTTTGGTTGTGAGGCCTTTGAAATAAAGTGTGGATGGTCTCGCCGTACGGACCATGCCGGCCCCAGCATAGATATAACGATTTTAGGAGTGCTTTTTGGTATTTCTATTTATGATTATCGCCATTGGAACCGTGCGGAGAACCGCTTTTATTATGACGAGGAACCGGAAATATCCTGGATTGGTTACAAGGGATATACCGAGGATGACTATTGGAATGACCTTAAAAAGTGCGCGCTAAATCATCACTTGGACGAGGATTACTTGCCCCGTTGTGAAGCATTTTTTATGGAATATATACTCTGGCGTGAACATTACAAAAAGTTAGAAGCCAAATGGGACGCAGAGGACAAAAAGCCGTTTGTGCTGAAACATCCCATAGATTGGGCCAATGTAAAATATGCCAAAGATGAGGCCATTAATAAAAAGTATACTGTTAGACAAGTGGGAAAAGACAAACTGGAAGTAACCGAATTTCGCGTAAAACACATCATGTCTGTAAAAACGGTGGTAACGTGGTGGAATTTGTACGATAAAAAAGGCAATTTAGTAAGTAAAGCATCTGATTACAATACAGAGGAGGATGACGAGTATGCAATTTGAATCTATTAAAGGCAATATGCAGCGTTTTAACAATCTTATCAACGCTTGTGGCGGTACACAGGGGATGATTGATAAAGGTATCCCCTGGGAACAGGTGGTGTGGGGTAGAACATTTAGTGATAACGGAAAAGATATTTATTTTGAAATTTACTCCAAAACGGATGAAAAGGGCGAATTGCACTTGTTTGCCAAAAATGGCGAAAAACTACTAGAGCGTGCCAAACGGGATTTGGCGTACTCGTGCGATTTGTACGACAAAGACGGCAAACTCCTTAACATTATGTTTTTGGGGATCTAGGGAGGATACTAGTATGAAATTTGAATCTATTAGAGGAAATATGCAACGTTTTTTGGACCTTATGCATGCGCATGGAGGGCCGGAAGGAATGATTCAAAATGGTATCCCATGGGAAAAGGTTGTGTGGGGGCGAATGTGGGATAATGATGATTTTTACTTTGAAATCCGTCAGCAAAAGGATGAAAAAGGGAAATTGCACTTTTTCATAAAAGACGAAGATAATAAGTGGAAGGAATGGACCAAAAAAGATTTGGCCTATTCTTGTGATTTATACGATAAAGATGGCAAATTACTCAGTATTTTGTTTTTTGCCTTTTAGAAGTAGTAAGATTAGTTAAGAGGTACGTATGAATTTATCCAAATCACAATACACAAAATACCGCAGTTGCCCTAAACGCTTGTGGCTATACCGCAACAAAAAAGAAGTGCTTACACCGCCAAGCCCCGCTTTGCAAAAAATATTTGACCGTGGCCATTTTATCGGCGAACTGGCTTGGAAACGCTTCCCGGGTGGGGTACTAGTCAAGGATGGTTATCAAAACCCGCAAGAAGCCATTAAACGCACAGAGGAACTCATGGCCCAAGGCGTGCCGGCTATCTACGAGGCCGCTTTTGCCTACGACGGTATTTTGGTATTTGTGGATATTTTGGAAAAAACGCCCACCGGGTGGAATTTAGTGGAAGTAAAAAGTAGCGGGCGTGAAATTGATCCCATTTATGTGGACGACATCTCTATCCAGCGCTATGTGCTGAGCCGTTGTGGGGTTACGCCGGAGCATTGTTATTTAATGCACATAAATAGTGACTATTTTATGGAAACGGACGAGCCGGACCTGCAACAACTTTTCCTTTTAACCCCGATGGATAGCGAGCTTTCCTCGGATGAGGATATTGAAGAAAATTTAGAGGATATTAAGAAATTACTAGCTGGGCCTGAACCGACGGTCGAACTGGATAAAAGTGGGTGTGCGGATTGTGAGTGCTATGACTATTGTTGGAAAGATATTCCGCAGGATTCCGTGTTTGCCTTGTTACGCGGCAACCGAGCGCGCAAGTTTATGGCGCAGGGAATTGTGCGTGTGGCCGATTTGCCGCCGAATAGTTTTGATAATGAAAAATATAACCGCTGGGTAGAGGTGCTACGCACGGGGAAACCGTATATTGACCAGGCGGCGGTGGCGGCGTGGCTTAATAAGCTTGAGCACCCGCTTTATTATTTGGATTTTGAGACGACACAACCCGTTGTTCCCTTATGGAAATACTCGCGGCCCTATCAGCAGATCCCGTTCCAATTCTCGCTCCATGTGCAACGCGAGCCAAACGGCAAGTTTGAACATTATGAATATCTTTCCACAGGCAAGGAAGATCCGCGCTATGGTTGCGTGGAGGTCTTGCTTAAATATATCGGCAATAATGGCACTATATTGGCTCACAATGCGGCTTTTGAAAAGACACGCATGAAAGAGATGGCGCACGATTTGCCCATTCCCGGAAAGGATGCTAAACGCCTTTTGGACATGACGGAACGTTTTATGGACACGGGAGACCCTTTTAAGCAGGATTTCTTGCACCCTAAAATGCATTGTAGTTGGTCTATCAAGAAGGTCTTACCCGCCCTCGTTCCAGATATGACTTACGAAGGTATGGCGGTTGCCAACGGCGGGGATGCCATGGATGCCTTTGACGTATTATACGCACAGAAATTGCCGCCTGCCGAGTTAGAGCAACTACGCAAAGATTTGCTTAAATATTGCGAGCAAGACACTTGGGCCATGGTAAAACTGGTGGATGCGTTACGGGATAGCGTACAATAAAGGAGAGAAATTATGAAAACAAAAAAAGACTTTTCTAAATTGCCTAAAAAGGCAACAAAGCAGAAAAATGAGGACGTTAAAAAGGGGCTCTCGCGCCTAATTAAACTGATGATTGATTTAAATCAGGGTGTGTTAAATTTGGACCACGCCGCTGAGGAATGTGGCGTAAGTCGCCGCACCATTCAGCGCGATATAGAAACCCTAGAGCAGGCCGGGCTAACGCTGTATAAGCCCAATCCGCAAAATGTAAATTACCGCGTGCGGGATGATTTTGAGTGGGCTAAATTTAACATCACTAAAGAAAATGCGTTGGATTTTGTGGATGCGCTAGATGCGCTTACCGAAGGACTAGGCAAACCCAGTAAATGGGTGCTGCCTATTCAAAAAGAGGTTGAAAAGGCCGGGCGCAAGGAGCAGAAAAAACGTAAAGAAGCCGCGGGGAAGTGGGAGCCGATGAATGCCACCAAGGAAAATGTCTTATCTATCTTTTTAGATGACGGGAGTTTAAATCGTGCCCCTTTGCAAATTTTACTGGCACTTGCAGAATTTAATAAGGTTGCTGATGATAAAGGTTTTAGGAATAGTGCCTATCGCAAGTGGCAAGAGCGTGAACTTCAAAAAATTATGATTCGTTTCCATTGGTTAGGGCAACAACACCGCGAGGCCTTAAAAGAGTGTGCCAAACTTATTAAGGATGACCCGAAGGATGTATGGCCTTATAAACAAGCGGCCCTAATTTGCTATACCCAAAAAGATTATAAAGGTGCTTTGAAATATGCCTTGGATGGGTTTGAGCAAGACAAGCAGGATGATACGTTTATTACGTACGCTATTTATTTCCTGATATTAAACAAGTATTATGAAAAAGCCATAGACCTGTTTAACGCGGGTATTAACAACAAGGCCATGCAAACCCATTTTGCAGCTTTGATGTATGCGTATGAGGGGCAATTTGATAAGGCGTTGGATGTGGTGGCACAGGCCCAAAAAGCCGACCCCAAGAATCCCAAAGCCTACGAGTATATCAAAGGGCAAGTATTAGACCTTAAGACGAAGAAACAGTAAAAACAGCTCTGACGGACAAACAAAACGGGTGACACTATGTTGTCGCCCGCTTTTGTTATGCTAAATACAGAAGTATTTAGGAGGAAATATGGAAATTGTAGGAATAGTGCTTGTAGTTCTTGTATTTGGATTTATTTTGGGGTTTATAATTGACAAGTTAAGCCGTATAGAATAATTGCTTGGAGGGGAAGTATATGGAAATTTTACTAATGATTATTGTGGGCATTATTGGGTTTTGGCTGGACTCAGTCACCCAGTAGCGCCTGGGATATACGGGAAGGAGTAGTTATGAGCGTTTTAGGTGTTATTGTATTAGGCGTAGTAATGTTTATTTTTTTAATGGCTATAGCTCAAATAGATTTTTAGAAAAAACCGCCCCCGGTAATCTCGGGGGCGAGGGAAGAATTAGTTTTTAAGTTCATTTTTGAGATGCGTTAAGAATTTTTTTCGTGTTGTTTTAGCTTTTTTGTGTTCTGTTTTTCTTTTTGTGTCGTTTTGAAGGGAATCGTTATCGAAATTCCCAGTACAATTGAGCCAAAATATTTTATCAAGGGAGTAAGCTGTACAACCGATTTGATCGGCTATTTTGATTAACGTTTTATATGCAATGTATTGGTCCTTTTTATCTATGAGGTCTAATTTTTTTAAAATCTCAATAATATGGACATCTGGTTTGGGGTAATATTCTAACCCCAATTCTTTTAAACAGTCACATGCTAATGCAAATCCAAAACCATCAATTTCCTTTGCGAGTAACATTGGTAAAGATGATTTGGTATAAGTATTATACGAGAATTTATCTAAAAATTGATTAAAATCGTTTATATTTTTAAATTGACTTAAAAATGTACTTGCGGAATAAATGTAATTAGCATATTTTTTCCAGGTATTTTCAGAATGTTTAAATTCTGATCTTAATTTCTTATTTTTCGTAAACTTTCTAAATATTTCTTGCCCATTCCGGTATGTTTTGCATATCAACTTTGGCTCAAATTGACACAAAATTGCTTGCAGGGCATTCTTATTATCTTTAAATTTTATAGAGTTTTTAACTCTCTGACGATTTTGCAATGAAAATGCGAATTGATGCATTACCTCTTTCATGTTGTTTGGAGATTTCTTAGGAGATAAGTAAGCTTTATAATTTACTCCTAGAGGATTAGCTAAATCATTTAAATACTGATTTGAAATCTTCCATATTTGTTGCAATTTGTTTTTATCAAATTGTTTCATGTTTTTTCTCCTTTTAATGTAAATCTGTTCTGAATTGTATTATCACATTTTCATTTTAATTTTTTCAATTGCTCTATAAAGTTTAAAATATCGTCGTAACGCATTTCAGCTTCATCATACCAACCTTTAAAGAGTACAAAATGTTTAATTCCTTTCCTTTGTGCCATTTTTTTGTTTTGTATATGATATTTTTCATCACAAGCATTATCAGAATAAGTAATGATAAAACATTTCACACCTTTCGGATATTTAGCGTCTTTCCGTAAGGGTTTGTTTTTGCCTTTTCGCGAAAAAGAACACTGAATGCTATGTTCTTTGATAAATGTTGTATGCATATCGATTAGTTTGTCTATAACTTCAATTGCATTACGATAGTATCCCATACTCGTTTTGATTTCAAAAATTGCTTTTACATTTTCTTTTTCATCGAGTAGGAGTAGATCGGGCCGGAATGTTTGCGTTCGTTTATGGTTGCGTTTAACAGATACCGATGAATCTAAAAAGATTTTCCATTTTTTAGAAGTCGCTTTGAGAATAAATTGAGCAATTTCATCTTCTACAATTGAACTCATTGATGAAACATGTCCGCGAAGAATATGGCTTGCTTCTGCTAATTTTTTTATGATATTCAACTCTTTATTATAAGCTTTTTTAACATTATCTCTTAGGCCACAAATAAGTTGTTTTGAATTCATATTTTCTCCTTTTGTTTTTAACCTACTTTCTCTTATAGCATATATATATTGTCAAATTTTCATTTCCTCATACAAAACATACTGTGGCTTGTGGACTCCACAAAGCACTCCGTGTCACCTAAATCATAGCGGGCAATATTTGCTCCGGCGTATTGGGTAATCGTTTTCACTTGTTCCATTTTGATTTGTATTTGCGCCGCACCATATCCCACACCGGCGGCAACCAGTAAGGCCAAAATTAAGTAAATTTTTTTCATTTTACGCTCCTTAGATAGTCGTTTAATACGTCTTTTACCCGCGTGTGTAAAGTGGCGGGGGAAAGTACTTTAATATGCGGTAGCCAATGCAAAATGGTGGGCAAAATTTCTTCCTCTTTGGCGGCCTTGCACGAGATAACAACACGCCCGTCCTTTAGCTCTTTTTCCAACTTTTGCAACGGAAAATAGTTCTTTTGCTTGAAAAAATGCGCGCACTCGGCCGATACTTCCAACTGCACCGCCAAAGGGCGTTCTTTTTCAAACCATACGTTCGTGCTTTCTTTGAGGATTTTGTCTATATTTTTGTCGTACTTAAAAAACTTGCCCATTTCTTTGGCGGAGGAAATTTTTTCCAGGCGGAATTTTAACAGTTTGTCATCATCCGTAAGTGAAAGCAAATACCAAAAACCCTCACTCCACAAAAGTTTCAAAGGCCGTACCGCATAGCACGCTTGTTTGCCGCCTTTGTAGCACACCGTTACCCACTCGCGCGCGCGGATAGAATCCTCCAACGTGCGTGTAATGGGCGTTTGCTTGTATTGTTCGCCCTGTGTCATTTTGATAAAAAAGGGATTGTTTTGTGTGCTTTCGGTCAGGCGCAATTTAAGCGCTTCAAACGATTGCCCAAAATTGCCACCCAAGGACGAGGCAATATCACTCATCACTACCAAGATAGACGCCTCCGCGCTGGATAACTGCATGCGCTCCAAGGAAAACCCCTCAATAAACGCATACACTCCCGGCTCGGGGTTCCACAGCGGGAAGTTCGCATCCTCAATTTCGTTCATGTCGCGCTGGAGGGTGCGCACAGCAACCCCCACTTCTTCCGCCATATCTTTTAAGCGGATAGCCCCCTTATCCAGGGCGTTCAATTCATACAAAAGGCGTGTTAGTTTGTTTTGCATTTCTTTTTGCATAGTTACCTCTTACAAAAAGTATAGCACATAGGGGCGACAAGGTGTTGTCGCAACAGTTTGTTATCCTAGTTCTATGACGAATAAGGAAATGGAGTGCATTATGCAGTTTAGTCTGTTTAAGTATTTTGACGCTATTTTGGACGCGGTGGAACAAGATGGTCTATCGGCGCTAGAACAACTTGAGGTAAAGAAAGCGCTTGCGGAATTAGACAGTTTTTTACCGCCACTATCCAATATAGCCAAACTGGTGTTTAGTTATTACTATGTATACCAGTTAAAGCCACAACCGTTGTTCATTTCGCAGCTGGAAAAGGATCTCAATGTGCCAACGCTGTATTTAAAGTATGAGGAAGCGTGGCAAGAGCTTGTTGATTTGGATTTACTGGTACGGGTAATGGGGAGTGAATACCTCATGCCGCGTAGCGTAATAGATGCGGTGGCGGTTATGGACTTGGAGTATTATTGGCCCAACCGCGTGATTATTGCGGCCGAGCATAAAAAAGAGTTGTTTTGGCGGTGGATACATGAGTAAAAGTGAAGTAATTTACGTGGCTAAACCCACTTGGTACACGGAGCAGACATACCCCGGACACACGAAATTTTATGAGCATTTTGTGTCGCAATTGAGAGAATATCACGAAGTGCGTTCATTGGAACTACCCGATATTTGGGTGCGCGATTTTTTGCCCGTACAAAACGTACAAACCGGAGAGTTGTATCAGCAATTTTTTGACCCGCGCTATGCTAATTATACGCCTAAATTTACGGCGGCTATCCGCGAACAGGTACGAGGTGCTTTCCCACACGCTAAACTGTGTAATGTGCGTATAGACGGGGGAAATATCGTACTATCCCCTGATAAAAAATTAGCGTTTTGCTTGGAAAAACAAACCATTTTCCATAAATCAAACCTCGCGCAAAAGGAACACGTGGGACAAGAATTAAAGCGTGCGCTAGGCGTGGAGAAAATTGTATGGATTCCGCAACAAAAAGGCGATAAAATCGGTCATATGGACGGGTATATCCAGTTTTTGGGCGATTTTTTAATGGAAGGCACGACAGTATTATATGGCGGGGTGGCTACGGAACCTCTGTTAGACGATAAAGGAACAGATATTTTGCGTAGTTATGGCAAATTTGAGCGCATTCCGTTGTTGTGCCAACTGGACGAGGAAAATTGGCTCAGCGCACACGGGCTTTATGTGAATTTTTTGGAAACTTCGTGCGCTGTTTTTGTGCCGCAATTTAATTTGCCCGAAGACGACGAAATTGTTAATATAATGAAAAAGCACACCCGCAAGCCACTTGTGCGCGTGGATTGCAGCCAAGTAGCCGAGTATGGCGGTGCCGTACATTGTTTAACGAGGGAATATGATGAATGAGAGAGAAATAGAATTTATTAAAGCATCGGTACTAGGTACGGACTATTGGAAAGATAAGACAACAGATGGGACTACCAATGAGCAAAAGCTAAAAAAGGAATTTGAGGATATATATAATGAATGTTGCCAGGATAAAGATATTCAAGAAGAAATTAAGCACGTCAAAAATTTGCTTAACAATAAAGCTCGCAGAGTGGGTTTCGGCGGGTGGACTAGATATGTCCCGAGCAAAGAAGCGAAACAAAAAAATCTATATGATACATTGAAACAAGAAGAAAAAAACCAATTTGATAATTGTTTCAAAATTGGTAAAAAAGCATTTGTGGATTGGTATTTTAAAGAAGAAAAAACATGTTGTTATTGTGGTGTTCGCGAGAAAGATGCACAACGTTACTTTAAAGAGTATACACCAGATGAAAATGGGCAAACAAAAAAAGCATATGTTCGTGGAAGAGGGTTTAATTTGGAAGTAGAACGCCTTGAAACTTTTCCAGAAAATAAAAATATATATAATGCAGATAATTGCAAATTAGCATGCTATATTTGTAATAATGCCAAGAGTGATTTTATTAGCCCAGAAGATTTCAAAGCAATTGCAGAAGGAATCAATAAGTTTTGGCAAGAAAAATTAAAAGATAATCAAAACGCTGTCGAAGATTTAAAAGTGTTTTGGGAACACCAAAAAGATAATAAAGACATTTTCAAAGGATGAAATGTATGCCGAATTTAGAAGAATTAAACCAACTGGCTTTAATGGGTGTTTCCGATGGTATTATTGACAAAAAGCAATATGAATGTGCTCCTTACAAAATTTTATGGATATTGAAAGAAACAAATGGGCAAGATTTTGAATTGGCTTGGGCATTGGGTTATCAAGCAAAACAGAAAAATTGGGGCGGTTTTCATAAAACCTATCGCCGGGTAGTACAAATTTCTTCCGCAATTTTAGAGAAAAATTGGGATTCAATGAGTGATGCAAAACTAAAATTTCCCATAATTGTTCCTCAAATAGCTGTTATCAATATCAATAAAATGGGAGGAACAAGTAAATCTAAACACAGAGAAATTCTTGCTTATTATAAGCAAAATAAACAATTGTTAATGCGCCAAATAAAAGCTATTAATCCGGATATTATTATCAATGCAAATCAAGTAAATGAAATGTTTGATGAAGGAGAATTGTTTGGGGAAGTAGTTGACCGTAAGTATAAAAGAGCATGGCAAGAAATTCCCTCTTGCAACAAGAAGGGAGCTTTTATGATAGGGCGATTCCCTTCAACTGGGCAACTGATATTAAATGTATATCATCCACAAAGTACTAAATTAAATGATGTGGAATATTTTTTGTTAGTAAAACAATGCTTTAAAGAATATCTCTTATCGTAATATTTATAAATAGCACATTGGAACAGACCTAGCATTTGTCTAGGTCTTTTTTGTGGTTTTGGAGCGACACTATGTTGTCGCAAGGGTTTTCTACACTATAGGTAATCTAACGAAAAAGGAGAACAAACCTATGAAATACACCTATCAAGAATATCAAACTGTTTATTATTTGCACGAATTATTGCCCGTATTAGAACAATGGCGTGAATGTAAAGAAAATTTGTATAGAATCAATCTCATGAAACCGGGTGGCCTTTTTTTGCACAAGGCTGTAAAAGAAACCAAAAAAGATGCTTTTGTCCGTGCTATGGCAGAAATGAGTACTCAATACTTCAAACAAAAACGTTCTTTTCAAGAGGACAATGTCATTTATTTGGAGAGATTATTCCAATTAAAACCGGAAGAAGTGCGTATCCTTAAATTTTTAGTGGCGGTGCTCAATAATGATTTATTGCGCCGGACATTAGGTTGGTTTTCGCACGATTTGATAGAAAAAGAAGAAGTTTTAGAAGCCATTGCTGGATTGCCTTGTGGGGCGGGGTGTAGTGTTTTAAAAGAAAGTGCCCCTCTTATTAAATTAGGAATTTTATCCCATCTACGTTTCAATTCAGGGTACCAGTTGAGCGGGTGGAGTAAGGAATTTATCAACACGGTACACCAAGATGATAATGCTCGTTATAAGGCGCTTATGGGATTACCTTTGGAGCAAAATAACGAATTTACCCGTAAAGATTTTTCTTACGTAGAGGCCGCTGCTTTGGCCCTGCGCCTTATAAAACAGGCCAAGCATACTAAGGGGTTTAATATCCTCTTATACGGCGTGCCCGGTACCGGAAAAACCAGTTTTGCCAATGTGCTGGCTAAAACGGCCAAGCTAAAATTATATCCGGTAGGTGTTTGTAACGAAGGAGGAGCCGAAAAGAATTTCCGTTTGCAGCAGTTTTACCGCAAACAATTTTTACTTGAGAAAATAGAAAATGCGTGCCTACTTTTTGATGAGGGCGAAGATATTTTTTCCAGTTTGGAAACACGTACCAATAAGATGGAAATCAATAACTTGCTCGAAAATAACGAAGTCCCCGTGATTTGGACCACCAATAGAATTCACCGTATGGACCCGGCGTATATTCGGCGTTTTACCTTAGCCGTATGTTTTAATAGGCCTCCCATAGAGGTGCGCCAAAAAATTTGGAATAAGTATCTAACCGAAAATAAAATTGCATGTGATAAAGGTGATACGCTCACGCTTGCCAAAAAGTACGAAGTGCCGCCGTCCATGATTGCCGGTGCGGCGCAAGCGGCCCGTATGGCTAAAGGGGATTTAAATACCGTTAAAGATCACTTGTCTTTTATGACACAAGCTTTGCGTGGGGGGTACAAAAAACCGGAAGAAACCCAAACAGCACAAAAGTTCTGCCCGCAGCTTATCCACGCGGATATAGACTTAAATACTCTTACAACACAATTAAAAGAATTAGGAAGGCTCAATTTCTCGCTCTGCTTATACGGAGCTAGCGGTACGGGTAAATCGGCCTATGCACGGTATTTAGCTGAAGGATTGGGGCTGGATGTACTCCACCGCCGTGCTTCTGATTTAATTGGAGCTTTTGTGGGGGAAACTGAACAAAATATCGCAGCGGCATTCGCGCAGGCCAAAGAGGATAAGGCTATGCTGATTTTTGACGAGGCCGATAGTTTTTTGCGTGATCGTTCCATGGCCCTTCGTTCTTGGGAAATTTCAAGCGTGAACGAAATGCTGACATGGATGGAAAGCCACCCTTATCCGTTTATCTGTACGACCAATTTAATGGATACATTGGATCCGGCCAGTTTACGCCGGTTTAGTTTTAAGGTCAAATATGACTTTTTGACAAGTGAGCAGGTACAAGAGGCGTTTTCTTATTTCTTTGGAATGAATGTTACGCTGAAGCAGGTAGTGGGATTAGATAAACTAGCTCCCGGCGATTTTGCCCTTGTGAAGAACAAAGCTGAGATTTTAGGGAAAACTTCCCAGTTTGAGGCCGTCAGAGAAATGTTGGAAACCGAGCAAAAACTTAAACACAATGCTTATGGCAGCGGAATTGGTTTTCGCGTAAATTAGAGGAGAAAATATGATAACGATGAAAGAACAAGCAGAGCAGTTTCGGAAGATTTTACACCACATGAATATGCCTAAAAAAGCAACGGACCAGGGCATTCTAATTCCCTACGAGAATTTAGCATACTCATGTATAGAGTTTACTCCCGGCGAGTGTTATAGTTTTTTCGGCAGTCAAGATACAAACACATTATCTTGTTGGAAAACAAATTTGCTTTGGAAACTATTACAAAAAGGGGTGTCTGTTTGTGTGTTAGAGGGCGGGGATTCCTTTCGCCGAGATTTTGCACAAATGGCGTGTTTGCAAGCTAAAATCGCTCCGGATATGATGCTAGGTGGGCAAGGCGACATAGAGGATTTGCAAGCGTTTACGCTAGGCCTTAAACAAATAGCGCTGTTCCCTATGGCCTGGACGACGGATGAGGGGATTCCACCCCATCTAAAAGGGCCCATGATTTGCGTAAAAAATATGACATTAGACGAGTGGCGTGAAGATGCGGAAACATTGTGGACACAGGCACGCCAGCGTAATGTGGTGCTATTTTTATTTGTCACTATGCCACATTATGTGCCGCTTAAATTTGATAGTTTATATCATCCGTATAAGATTATCCTGCCAGAAAATTTATCGTCTTATGTAGGAATGGTAAAGATGGAGCAAAGTACCGGTTTCCCGTTAGAAAAGCAGCGGATGCAATTGGAACTTACTATTAAACGAACAGAATCTTTTACGGTAGAGCATTTAGATTTTGATATTGACCCGCATTCCCGAGAAATTAGTGTGGCTTCACACATATAGCCATGGGGAGACTATTATGACCAAATATCAAATGATCCGCAAATGGAAACGCAGTAAAGAAGACGAAGATGTGCAATTAGAGGCACTTTTTGATGCGTTGTATGCGCTAAAAAAGGTGACAGAGGATGATTTATTTATTTTCTTACACAGTAAGTGGCTTAGAGATAGAGGATATATTTATCCCAAGAGGGAAGCCGTGCAGCACTTTATGCGTTACCAACTTACCTACGCAGGAGAGCCGTTTTTGGATAAAATGAACTGTTATCATCATAGCCCGATTGATTTAGCTAATCAAATTTATGAACGTATTTCCAAAGCCATTGAACACGAAGATGAGGGAGTAGCATTTTATACATGTACGGGTGCTCCGGCTGTGATGGGCACGATCGTGTGCATGGGCAAAATGCAAGATGGAAAGTATATAACTAACCCTACGGAGGGTGCGCCGCGCCAATTGGTAGACAAACTAACTCCCAATGATATTCTGATGTTTTTAACTAAATACGGTAAATGGCTCAAGGACCCGCTTTTGATGCTTGGCATATGGCGAACATATGCCAAAAACGATTATGGGCCTTGGATTATGTGTTTATGCCACCATTTGGGTACGGGGAGGCGGGAAGATTATTACGAATATGCCTTTGATGCCGGACTAGATGCTATTGACTATATTGGCACGGAGTTTTAAGTACTGTTTGGATCCTGCAGAATTTGCCGTTAGAGAAAAAGGCTCGTTTTGGGCCTTTTTCACAAGTCCCTAAAAGCTCTCTGTGACCTGCATAGATAAAAACAGCCATATTTTACCGACGGGAGTGAGGAAAACAGGACAACAAAAAAGGCACCTTTCACAAGATGCCTTAAAAAATGGTGGTCCACGCGAGACTCGAACTTGTGACCTTTTGGATTTTTCTCTCGTGTGAGAGGTGTCGTAGGCGCAAATTCGCCCAACGTAGGCTTTATAGAGCGTGGTAGGTATAGGTACCCGCAGAAAAAACCACAGAGACAAATGTGAAGAATAATTTTTCAATATCCCGAAGATAAATTGTTGCCATGTTAAGATTAAATGTGGAGCAAGTTTTGCCATTATCGGCAAAATATAATTATTTATTTATAAAATATTACTTGATTTATTGCCGATAATCAGTTATACTAGTAGTAACAGGAGGCGTTTATGGAATATATCTCGGCAGTACAAGCGGCTAAAAAGTGGAAAATTTCGGATCGGAGCGTGCGTAATTATTGTGCGCATGGCCGTATTATGGGGGCTTTTTTAACCGGCAAGACATGGAACATTCCGACAGAGGCCTCTAAACCTATGCGTAAACCCAAACAAAGCAAGCACGCTAATACCTTACTTAATATATTAAAAGCCGAGCAATCTTCCAAGCAACATGGCGGTATTTATCATAAGATACAAATTGACCTTACTTATAATTCCAACCATATAGAAGGCAGCCAACTCACCCATGACCAAACCCGCTATATTTTTGAAACAAACACGATTGGTGTGGAAGATAATACCGTAAAAGTGGATGACATAGTAGAAACCGCTAACCATTTTAAATGTATTGATATGATTATTGAGAATGCTAACTATAAACCCAGCGAACATTTCCTAAAAGAATTACACGCTGTGCTTAAAAACGGGACGTCGGATAGCCGCAAGGCCTGGTTTGCGGTGGGGGATTACAAACGCAAACCCAATGAAGTAGGGGGACACGCCACTACTAGTCCGGAACAAGTAGCGACTAAAATGAAAACCTTGCTAGCCAAGTACAACCGTAAAAACAAACACACGTTTGAGGAATTATTAGATTTCCATTATCAATTTGAAGCCATTCACCCTTTTCAAGATGGGAACGGACGTATTGGGCGGCTGATACTATTTAAAGAATGTCTGCGTAATAATATCGTTCCATTTATCATTACGGACAAGATAAAGATGTTCTATTACAAAGGACTGAACGAGTGGCCGAAAAATCACGAACGCTTAATTGATACCTGTTTGGCCGCACAAGACCAGATGAAAGCTGTGCTGGATTATTTTAAGATTACCTATTAAAACAGTTTAATACCGCGCAGAACTTGAACCTGTGACCTTCTGCGTTTTGTAAAGAAAAAAGTGAATTTTGAAAAGTGGATCTTGAAATTTTTGCCGTTAGAGAACTGGGACCGAATTATCCGTATTTTGGGCAAGGGATAAAGCACTCTAAGACGGAGAAGGATAGAAAGTTAAAACTTTCCTCGTCGGAAAAAGATACAACTAAATACAAAAAAATCCCCGTTCTATCGACGGGGAAAATCAATTTGGACCGGACAGGACTTGAACCTGTGACCTTCCGCGTGTAAGGCGGACGCTCTACCAACTAAGCTACCGATCCCTAAATTCAACTTCAAACTACCTATATATTATAACAAAAATAAGCCGAAGGCTCAACTTTATTTTGCTTGAGCCGACGTTTTATCGTCGCAGGAAATACCTTCCCATCCACAGGCTTTTACTTCTTCTTCACTGGGAGTGGTGCGTTTCCATTCCGCCGCTTCAGGCCCCCATTTTGCTTTTACCGCTTCCGGGATTTTCAACAAAATGCTCGTACATTTCGCACACACCGTTCCATCCGGCAGAACAATCTCCCCTTCCACTTGTGCGCGTGATCCCCCGTCACGCAAAATGCGCCCAATAGCACGCAACGGAGTATGCGTAGGCGTGTTATGTTTGTACACAACTTCCATTTTCAACGTAACCATCAAACGATCAAATTGATTGCCCAGCAGCACCGCCCGGCCGGACGTTTCGTCCAAAATAGTAGCCACAATCCCCCCATGCACCGTGCCCGGATAGGAACAATAATTATCGTCCAATTCAAAACGGGCTTCCACTTGGTTATTTTCGTAATCATTAAACCATTCCAGTTTTAGGCCCAAGGGATTTTTTTTGCCGCAGGCAAAACATTGTAATGAGGTGGGTTGTTTTAACTTTTTCATAAAATTACTCCTAAAAATATTATACTTTACTTATGAAACACATGGAAATAGAATATAAATGGGATGCTAATTCTCCGCGCGCTTTTTACCGCGCAACACGCGCTTTGCAAACGCTTTGCGGGACCCTTACTGCGCAAATTTTACCCATCCAAGATATCTATTTGGATGATACACAACATAGTTTATCTAAGCAACTCATTGCCTTGCGGGTGCGAAATACGGGCGGAAAATGGGAAGCCACTTTGAAAACGCGTACAAAAATTAAAAACGGAAAAGCCACCCGGCGGGAAGAAACCCTCCCCCTGCCGCATATAAAAACACAAACGCAAGCCTTACATGCCCTCGCCAAACGCAAAACCTGGCAAGGCATTTCAACCCGAGATTTAGTCCCGCAATTTACCCTTACCAACAAACGCACGATTTATGTGTTTACTTATCAAGGCAGTACGCTTGAAATGGCACTGGACCGCGTGAGCATTTATGTAGCGGGGCGCCGCGTTTATATGCAGGAAATTGAACTGGAATTAAAACGCGGAAAAACAGAACACTTAGAAAAATTTGCTACCGCTTTTTCACACCAAACCAAATTGCAAAAAGCAAAAATTTCAAAAGTAAAAACCGCGGAAATGTTACGCAAGTTGTGGAAAAATTAAATAGTTGTCAAGTATTTTTTTCAACATTTTCAAAATTATTTTTTTTAGTATGTCAAGCAAAATAATTTTTTGAAAAAATAATTTTTCTCGTCGTAGAAAAATAAAAAATACTTATAAAATGCGTAAAAAAATGAACTTGATTTTTTTGCAAAAAAATCATCCCGACGGAAAAAAGTTTGCAATTTTGAAAATTTTGTGCTATTATTTTTATGAGGTTAAAACTAGTTGTCTTAGGAGATTAAAAATGGCTGTTAAAAAAACCGTGAAAAAAGTGGCCGCTAAAAAAGCCACCAAAAAAGTAGCAGTAAAAAAAGCCGCTGTAAAAAAAGTAGCTAAAAAAGCCTGTGCTAAAAAAGCCTGCGCCAAAAAAGCTACCAAAAAAGTAGCCGTAAAAAAAGCTGCTGTAAAAAAACCGGCCAAAAAAGTTACTAAGAAAGTAGCCAAAAAACCGGCCAAAAAAGTAGCCAAAAAGAAATAATTTAGTTTGAAGTAAAAAAATCCCGCCCAAGCGTAAGCCAAGGCGGGATTTTTTGTGTATATCTATTTATTCAAACACATTGATAAGGTGTATATATGCTTTGTGCTTTTTACCCATAATTTGCTGACAAAAGTTTCTACACCCGACTCCGTTGCAATTTCTATTGTAATAATATTCTGCGCAAAATGTCCGATTATTCATCCAGGAACTATTATTACCATAACCATTCTTCACAAAATTATAATGGACAAATCCGCCGCATTTATATTTACCATCTGTAAAGTGTGCAGATATAAAGTTGTGTGATAGATTGCTTGATTTAGAATTATAAATCGTTAATTCAAAACCATCCCCTCCTTTAACTGAAGAAGGATATAAATTCCTTTTATCACAGGTGGATGAACTGCCAGGCAACGTCTGGAAAGGAAGATTTACATCTAACTGTTCAAATGAGGTAGGATAGACACCATGCTGCAAGTAGTATAGATTACTGGCATCGACTACGACAGCAAGCAGGTGTTGTAAATTAGCAGCGCGAGACTTGGTAACCGCTTTTTGGTATTGCGGCAACGCAATAGCGGCCAAAATACCAAGGATTAGCACCACCACCAATAGTTCAATAAGCGTAAAGCCATTTTTACTTATACTGCCACAAAAACAACATTTCTTCATTTTCCATATCCTCCTATTTATACAAAAATACTTTTGCGTACAGCCCATTATAAGAAAAAAAAAAAACAATACAAGGCATCCCTATTATAATGAGAAATCCCCCTATTAAAAAGGTATAATGAATATATATGCTATTACCCAGAATATTGACCGCCCTTGTGGGCATCCCGTTAATCATCGCCGCCATTCATTTGGGCGGTATCGTATATATGGCCTTTGTAGGCTGTGTGATTTTGCTTTGCTTATACGAATATAGTTTGGTACTAACCGCTGGCAAACGCCCCGTGCATACACTATCGCTTATGTTATGGGGAATTTTGCTCGGTACGGTAGCCATTTTTGCACGGGTACACCCGCAAAACCTATCCGTCCCCGATAATATCTATCCGCTGGCCATCAGCACCGTGTTACTGGGCGTGTTGTTATTTGAGGTGTTAACCCCTAAACGCAGTTGGGAACGCGTATGTAATACGTTTACAGGCGTGTTTTTAATTCCGTGGTCTTTGGCGCACCTGATTAACCTGCGCGACTTGCCCACCTATGGCGAATATCTCACCTTATTTATGATTATCACCGTCTGGGTCAGTGATAGCGGCGCCTATTTTAGCGGACGTTTCTTGGGCCGCCATAAATTAAACAAGGAAGTCAGCCCCAAGAAAACCTGGGAAGGAGCCATCGGCGGTACGTTATTGGCCCTTGGCGGGGCTGTAGTGATGCGCAATTTGTTTTTAAGCAGTTTGTTAAGTATACCAGCCGCCCTGTGGCTTGGGTTATTAGTGGCGGTGGTAGGCCAAATTTCCGACTTAGCGGAATCCGTCATTAAACGCTCTACCGGGGTAAAAGATTCTTCCAATTTACTTCCCGGGCATGGTGGTTTCTTAGATCGTTTTGATTCGTATCTGTTACTAGCCCCTGTATTTTATTATGTGGTAGTATACGCATTAAAACTTGAGTTATGAAACAAATTGTTATTTTAGGATCTACCGGTTCTATCGGCACTTCTGCTTTAGATGTTATCTCCCGCCTAGGTAAAGACTACCAGGTACTTGGTCTATCGGCCAATAATAATACGGATTTATTTCTAAAACAACTTCACGCTTTTAAGCCGCGTTTTGCGGCAGTGCTCAATCCCGCCTCGTACGACAAAATCAAAGACCAAATCCCGCAGGGGACCCGTTTACTCCCCCCGGAAATTGACAGCCTCATGTTTATGGCTTCTTTGCCGTCTGCCGGCCTAGTCATTAACGGCGTAGTGGGGGCCGTTGGCTTTATGCCGCTGATTGCCGCTATCAAAGCGGGCAAAACGATTGCCCTAGCCAACAAGGAGCCTATGGTCATGGCGGGCCGAACCATCATGCAAGAATGTGAACGCTGGCAAGCCGCCATTATCCCGGTGGATAGCGAACCTTCCGCCATTTTTCAATGTTTGTGCGGCATGACCAACGAACACGGTTACCACAAAATCGCCCCGGACATTTCCCGCGTATTTTTGACAGCCTCCGGCGGACCTTTTGCCAAATACGAAGGCTCTTTAGATGACGTTACCCCCGAGCAAGCCCTCAAACATCCCCGTTGGAAAATGGGTAAAAAAATTACCATTGATTCCGCCACGCTGATGAACAAAGGGTTTGAAAAAATTGAAATTATGAATTTGTTTAACCTGCCGGATGAAAAAGTGCAAATTGTTATTCATCCGCAGTCAATTATCCACTCTGCGGTGGAATTTAATGATGCGGCTATCTTGGCCCAAATGGGCGAGCCGGATATGCGCGTGCCTATTCAGTACGCTATTACCTACCCGCACCGCGCCCCCAGCCCCGTCAAAAAACTAGATTTGTTTGAAACCGCCAAACTGGAATTTTTCAAGCCGGATTTATCCCGCTTTGTCTGTTTGGACTTGGCCTTAGCCGCCGCGCGCACGGGAGGAATTACCCCCGCGGTACTTAGTGCTACGGACGAAATTGCGGTGGATGCCTTTCTAAACGGGCAAATCAAATTTACCGATATTTCCAAACTGATTTACACCGTCCTACGCAAAACACCATCTACCGGCGGAGTGGCCACTATCAATCAGGCCTTAGAAGCGGATCAGTGGGCGCGCGAAACCGCCTTGGCCGTCTTGCAAGACGGTTCGTATAAGAAATCTGTGATTTAAGGAGCGTTATGTTATTATCTATTCTTGCTGTACTTGTGGTATTAAGCCCGATTGTAATTATTCATGAATTTGGACACTTTTTGGCTTGCCGCCTAACGGGCATACGCGTGAACGAATTTTCGTTTGGGTTTGGCAAAATTTTGTGGCATAAGAAAAAAGGCGATACCGATTATCAACTGCGCGCCATCCCCTTTGGCGGCTTTGTGGAACCGGCCGGTCCGATGTTTCATCCCGAAGGAGCCAAAGAGCCCCCAAAACCCTACGAATTTGCCGCCAAACCGTGGTATGCTAAATTCTTTATGGTCATTAACGGGGCCCTGTTCAATTATGTATTAGCGGCCTTGATTTTTAGCGTACTCATTATGATCCAGGGGTATCCGCAAACGGACCCCGTCAAAATGGCACCTGTCGTCGGATCTATTGCTAAAAATTATCCGGCGGCCACCATTGACTTAAAAGAGGGCGACCAGATTACCGCCGTAAACGGAACCGCTATCAAAACGTGGAAAGACCTTACCGATTTATTAAAAACGCGCACGGGCGATTTACACTTGGCTTACACGCGCGGCGAGCAAAACCTCTCTGTCACCGTCAAAGAAAGCGATTTTAACCCCGCCGCTCCGCAAACCTTAGGCATTGGCGTAAAAGCCGAATATATGCGCGTGTCCTGGTGGAAGGCACTGGGATATGGGGTCTATGAGTGCTATTACTGGACCAAATATTCCCTGGATTCCATTGGCAAAAGTTTCGCCCGCAAAAAAGCACCCGAACTAGCCGGGCCTATTGGCATTGTGAATATCATCCACCAAGCCGCCCACCGCAGTTTACTGGACTTTGTGTTCTTGATTGCGATGCTTTCCGTAGCGGTAGGGATGTTCAACTTGTTTCCGATCCCGATATTAGACGGTGGCTATGCGCTAGTCTATTTATGGGAAGGGTTAACCCATAAACTCCCCACGGAAAAAACATTAAACGTGGCCGTCAATATCGGCATGTATATGTTGATTTTACTGGTAGTGTATGCGTCTTATTCTGACATTAAACGCATTTTCTTCAAACCCAAAACCACGGTGGAACAACCCGCCACACAAGAGGCCCCTAATGTACAAAAGTAGAGAAGTAAAAGTAGGTAATTTCATATTAGGAACAGGTCACCCGGTACGCGTGCAAAGTATGTGCAATACGGATACGCGTGATGCCCCAAAAACAGCCGCCCAAATTTGCGCGCTGGAGGATGCCGGATGCGAAATTAACCGCGTGGCCGTACCGGATATGCAAGCCGCCCAAGCCTTGGGAGAAATTAAAAAACGGATTCACTCCCCCCTCGTAGCGGACATCCATTTTGATTATAAACTGGCCCTAGAGGCTATTAAACAAGGCGTAGACAAAGTGCGTATCAACCCCGGTAATATCGGCGCGGTAGAAAACACTAAAGAAGTAGTCAAAGCCGCCCAAGACCACGGGGTAGCCATCCGCATTGGCGTAAACGCAGGCAGTGTAAAATACCTTAAAAGCGTTCAAGGGCGCATGGAACTTTCCGACGAAAAATGGGCTGAGGTGATGGTCAACGAAGCCTTGGAACAAGCCAATATTTTAGAACAACTCAATTTCAAAAATGTGGTGGTATCATTAAAATCGGATAATTTCCGCCGCACGGTACTGGCTAATGAACTGTTTGCCAAGCAAAGCGATATTCCTTTGCATTTGGGACTGACGGAAGCCGGCAGTTTTTTAAGCGGCACCGTGAAAAGCGCGGTAGCGTTAGGCACCCTCTTGCAACAAGGCATTGGGGCCACGATTCGCGTCTCGCTTACCGAGGATCCGCGTATGCAAGTACGCACGGCCTATGAAATTTTGAAAGCCTTGGGCCTACGCACGTATGGACCTAACTTAATTTCTTGCCCCACATGCGGACGTACCCAAGTAGACGTGACCGGCACCGTTCACGCGCTGGAAGAAAGAATTTACAGCGACAAAGAACTCTTAAAAAAGGCTACCGGGCTAAAAATTGCCGTGATGGGGTGCATTGTCAACGGGCCCGGTGAAGCGCGCGATGCCGACTTTGGTATTGCCGGCGGCAAAGGCGAAGGCCTGTACTTTGAACACGGGCAAACCATGTTCAAACTGCCCCAAGAAAAATGGGTAGAATTTTTAATTGATAAAATAAAAAATTGGAGTAAATAATATGAGAAAAATATTCTTAATTATCTCGTTATGTATATTTTGCTGCAATATTTCTCTTGCAGGTGTCCGAAAAAACTGGAAGGTAACAAAAAATGTTATAGAAATTCTCAAAGGAAAATCCATCGAAATAGCACAGCATATTTATGGTACTCCCGATAAAATGTTACCTTTTAAGTCAGATAAAACTATATATATCTGGGGCAGCGAGAACGGAAAATTACAAAATATCCGCACTCAGACTATTTCCTCAGAGAAAGAATCAAATTCCATTTCTGAGACATCCCTAAACTATGGTTACAATTGCTATATTGCGCTTAAAACAAATAACGAAGGAATAATTGTGGAAGGAATACAAGTTGGCTTTGAACCAGATAGATTGACTCCAGGGTGCTATGATATTTTTTTAAGAAGTCATCAATTCTGCAAGGCTGTTGTAAAAGAGACTGAAAAAGAAAAAAATGTTTTTATTCCCAATTGCTACCGAAACGATTGGTCTCTAGGGAAAAATTTCGATTTCGTTATTCCACAAAAATACAACAATATGTACTATTACCAAGTAGATCATGACATACATAATTTTTTCAATGATTAGAAAGAGGACTAACTTATGAAACTATCAAACTATTATATCCCCACCTTAAAAGAGGCCCCCAAAGACGCCGATACACTATCGGCTAAACTCATGATCCGCGCCGGATTGATACGCAAAGTAGCCAGCGGACTGTATGAATGGTTGCCACTGGGGTTACGCGTGCTTAAAAAAGTAGAAAGCATTGTGCGTGAAGAAATGGACAAAGCCGGTGCTTGTGAAGTATGGCTGCCCATTGTGCAACCCAAAGAACTATGGGAACAGAGTGGGCGCTGGACGTATTACGGAAAGGAACTGCTGCGCTTTGAGGACCGCAAAAAAGCCGGCTTCTGCATGGCTCCCACCGCCGAAGAAGTAATGACCGATTTAGTCAAAAAAGATACCACCTCTTACAAGCAACTGCCGTTTTGTTTGTATCAGTTTGGAACGAAATTCCGCGATGAAATCCGCCCTCGCTTTGGCGTCATGCGCGCCCGCGAGTTTTACATGAAGGATGCTTATTCCTTCTCAGCCAATGACGAACAAGCCAACGCCTGGTATCAAAAGATGTATGATGCGTATCAGCGTATTTTCTCGCGCTGTGGGTTTGAATTTAAGGCGGTAGAAGCGGACACGGGGTCTATCGGTGGGAACTTCTCGCACGAATTTATGGTATTAGCCGACACCGGCGAAGATGCCATCGCCAACTGTCCTTCCTGCGGATATGCCGCCAATACGGAAAAAGTGGAAATTAAGGCTCCGCAAACCATCCAAATTAACCCGGCTGACCTAAAACCGATGGAAAACAAAGCCACGCCCAAGGTCTATACGGTAGAAGACGTGGCGGAACTGCTTCATGTATCCACCGACAAAATCATTAAACTCTTGGTCTTTACGGCCGACGGAAATCCCGTAGTTGCCTTAGTACGTGGGGATCATGAACTTAATGAATTTAAGTTCAAAGCCCTCTTAAAATGTAACGAACTGGAAAAAGCCAGCGAAGAAGTGTACACCCAAGTAACGGGGTCTTTTGTGGGCTTTGCCGGCGCACAAGGGCTTAAAGAGAAAAATCCGTCTGTGATGATTTACGCCGATAACTACGTTAAAAATATTGTCAATGGGGTTTCCGGCGGAAATGAAAAAGATGTCCATACGATTAACGTAACTCCTCAACGCGATATTAAAGTGGACGTGTATGCGGACCTTAAAATGGCCTCTGCGGGCGACCAATGCGCGCGCTGCGGTGCCACTTTTAACTTTACCCGCGGCATTGAAGCCGGGCACGTTTTTAAGTTGGGAACGAAATACTCCGCCGCCATGGGGGCCAACTTCCTTAATGAAAAACAAGCCAGCGAACCCATGATTATGGGATGCTATGGGATTGGTATTTCCCGCGTGGTAGCGGCCGCTATTGAGCAATCACACGACGACTATGGCATCATTTGGCCCGAACCGTTGGCCCCATTTACGGTGGCCTTAGTGGCAATTGATTATGACTCCAACCCGGAAGTAAAAAAACACGCGGACGAAATTGCCGCCGCGTTGGAAGCCAAGGGGATTTCTGTGCTTTTGGATGACCGTGACGAACGCCCCGGCATTAAGTTCAAAGATATGGACTTAATCGGTCTGCCGCACCGCTTGGTGATTAGTTCCCGCACGGTAGCTGACGGACAATGCGAATACAAAAACCGTAAAGAAAAAGAATCCGTACGCTGGAACTTAACAGAGGCCGTAGCTGAGTTAGAAAAGCGAATAGCAAAATAATAGTTTTGCACGTAAAAACTCCCCGGATATTCACCCGGGGAGTTTTTTTATCACAAGTGAATTACTTTTTGCGGGGATAGAGCGTATTGGTAAATTTGGCAAACTCTTCGTCCCCCCCGCGAATATGCAAATTGACGGATAGCACATAGACGTCTTTGGTCAAAATTTCACGCCAGTTATCCGGAAATTTCACAAAATCCTTAAACGTGGTAATCAGCGGCAGCCCCGCGCGGGTTTGTTCAAACGTACGCAGGTTTTCTTCCGTGTAATACTGATGATCCGGGAAGCGCCATTTTTGTTGAAGTTTTAACCCTAAATTGGTGAGTGTTTGCTCAAAACTTTCCGGGTGGCCTAGCGCACAGAAACATGCCACAGGGCCTTTAATCGCATCCAACTCTACTTGCTGCGTGGTGCAAATATTCACGTAATATTCCGGGCGGTGTTCACTTTCAATAATTTCCACCGTGTCATTATACAGACGGACTTGGTCACGTACGTCTTCCAGTTCACGCGCGGAAACCTGATCACAATGCGTTAACACAACCAAATCTGCCCGACGCAACCCGGTTAACGGTTCGCGTAAAATACCATACGGCAGCATTTCTTTGTTGCCAAATGGGTTTTTGGCATCCACCAAGACGATATTCGCATCGCGCTTTAAGGCGAAGTGTTGCAAGCCATCATCCAGCAGAATAATCTGACTCTTAAATTTGCGCAGAGCCTCGTTAGCCGCGTCCACACGTCTGTTGGCAATCACAATCGGTACCTGGTATTTGCTCAAAATGCGGCTCATCATAAAGGGCTCGTCCCCCGCCAGCCGCCAATCGGCATCCGGGTTATCATATAAGATAATTGGCCCCTTGGCTTTTTGCTGGCGCTTATACCCGCGCGATACAATCGCCACGCGCGTACCTTGCTTTGCCAACGTGGTAGCCGCCAATAAAACCGTAGTTGTTTTCCCGGTGCCGCCGGCTGTTAAATTGCCAATACATACCACGCGGGAATTAACGCTTTGTGCGTTTTTCCAGCCATTTTCGTACAGGGCACGGTGTACACGTGCCCCCAAGCCATATACTTTACTGGCCGCTTTTAATACGCCACGCCCTAAGGCACTGGTTTGAAAACTTTCTTTTAAGGCTAATAAATCCATACAAACTCCTAATTGGTTTAGTATATTCTAGCAAAAAACAAAATTTCATACATACACAACTCAGCGCGTGGGCTGGCTAAAAGCCATGGCGTTGCAGGTAAGATTATGCTATAATAAATATATCCAATTCGCTTTAAGATTGTTTTACGGGCGTGTAGCTCAGCTGGGAGAGCGCCTCGTTCGCAACGAGGAGGTCGTCGGTTCGATCCCGATCACGTCCACCATCTACAAAACCCTACCGAAGTAGGGTTTTGTTTTTATCCCCCCCAGTTCCCGCAAGATCTACTTCATACGTATTATATTAACGTACTATTTCCATTTTCTCTCTTAAAAAGATAAAATATGTATATATTTCAATTTATAAGAGGATTCTTATGTCTAGCAAAATCCGTGTGAAAGATGTGGGCCAATACTTAGGCCAAGAAATTACCTTAAAAGGCTGGCTCTATAATAAACGCTCCAGCGGTAAATTACACTTTTTACAACTGCGTGACGGTAGCGGAATTATTCAGTGCGTCATGTTTAAGGGAGAAGTAAGCCCCGAACTTTTTGAATTAGGGGACAAGGTAACGCAGGAATCTTCCATCATTGTCACCGGAACCGTGCGCGAAGACAAACGTTCCCCCCTTGGTTTTGAATTAGGGGTAACCAATTTGGAAGTAGTACAAATGGCCAAAGATTACCCCATTACGCCCAAAGAACATGGGCCGGAATTTTTGATGCACAACCGCCACCTGTGGTTACGTTCGGCCCGCCAAATGGCTATTTTGCGTGTTCGTGATGAAATTATTTTCGCTATTCGCGAATACTTCCACAAAAACGGATTTATTTTGTCCGACTCGCCGATTTTAACGCCGGCCTCGTGCGAAGGGAAAAGCACGCTGTTTGAAACCGATTACTTTGGCGAAAAAGCGTTCTTATCCCAAAGCGGCCAACTCTACGGAGAAGCCAGTGCTATGGCTTTAGGCCGCACATTCTGTTTTGGGCCTACTTTCCGGGCAGAAAAGTCCAAAACGCGCCGCCACCTGACCGAATTTTGGATGGTAGAACCTGAAGTAGCCTACAACGACCTGGATGACAATATGGACCTGGCCGAAGATTTTATTAAGTATATTGTGGCGCAAGTGCTTAAAAACTGTGCGGCAGACTTAAAAACACTGGAACGCGATACCACCAAGTTACAGGCTACCGTGGAAAAGAAATTCCCGCGCATTGATTATACGGATGCTATTGAGATTTTACATAAAAAGGGAAACAACACACAGTGGGGTGGCGACATTGGCGGTGACGAAGAAACCCTGTTAGGGGAAGATTACGATACGCCGATTATGATTCACCGCTACCCGGCCGCTATTAAAGCCTTCTATATGAAACGCGATCCCAAAAACCCGAAAGTGGTATTAGCGGTAGACGTTATCGGTCCCGAAGGTGCCGGCGAAATTATCGGTGGCAGTGAAAGAGAAACCGATTACGAGGCCCTGCTGGCGCGCATGAAAGAACAAGACCTGGATCCCGCCGGGTACGATTGGTATTTGGATTTACGCAAATACGGTAGCGTGCCACACTCCGGCTTTGGGATGGGTATTGAACGTATGGTACGCTGGGTGTGCGGACTCCAGCACGTACGCGAAACGATTCCGTTCCCGCGTATGATGGATAAAATCCGTCCTTAATATTTTAACCAAAGGAAAGCCCCGCTTATCAGCGGGGCTTTTTCGGCAAACTGTTTTGATTTTTCAATTACTATTACAAACAGGTGTCTCCTTTTCCAAGTATAATATTAGTAATACAGTTCGTATCAGTCACATCGCACTTGCCATCGCCGTTCATATCCATCCAATCTTCACACGTACCTTTTCCAAGCATAATATTCACCATAGCGTTCGTATCACTGGAATCTACCCTTCCATCTTGGTTAATATCGCCGCGAAGGTGCTTGGGAGGAAATTCGCCAGTGCCCTCTCCTTCCAATACATAGGTGATATAGCCGGGGGTTAGCCCTTCACCCAATGTCTGGGTTGCATTCATACCTTTTTCGCATAACCAGTTGGCATTTTCGTCATCTTGCAAGGCTTCACAGTGCGTTTCGCCGGCAAATTTTTCGCTATGTTTTTGATACATAATCAGGTTATTGTTTAGTCCCTCGTGATAAGAAATCACATACGCATATTCAGGGTCGTCGCTGATTTCAAAACTCATCTCTTCCGAATCTTCGGCCACTACATCCATCTCAGACACATTACGCGCATATCTACCATTAGTCATATAAAAAATTTCATTACCATCCCGAAGTGCCTTGGTAGTGGGAATCAAACTACTAAACCGGCTTTTAAGAACCGCTTTTTGGTATTGCGGCAAAGCAATAGCCGCAAGGATGCCAATAATCAGAACCACCACTAGCAGTTCAATCAGGGTAAAACCATGTCCAAAGGACCCTCGCCAATGATTTGAGCTTTTCAATGAGCATTTAGCACAGCACTCATTTACATTTTCTTTTTGCATATTCTTCTCCATCACGATTTGAATTTTAAGATGTTAGCACGCATATCGCGTTTGTAAATCTTATTTTATTTCTTTATTATATCATAAAAAAATATCTTATCAAATAAGCAGTCTCTCAGCACAACACAAACACAAGACTCAGCAGCAAAATGCTAAAATATAAATATGAATAATGCACCCCTGCACATAGCAATTATTATGGACGGAAATGGCCGCTGGGCCAAAAGCCGCCATTTGCCGCGCTTAGCCGGGCACCGTGCCGGGGCAGAGGCAGTCAAACGCACGATTGAAGCCGCACAACAGGCGGGGATTAAGTTCCTTACGCTCTATGCTTTCTCTACCGAAAATTGGTCTCGTCCGCAGGAAGAAATTAACGGACTTATGGACCTGCTTAGCAAAACCTTAGACACGTACACTACCGAAGCCTCAAAAAAGAATTACCGCTTGCTGGTAAGCGGCTCGCGCGAAAAACTCCCCTCCACGGTACTCGTGAAGATAGATAAGGCGGTGCAATCTACCGCACACAACACGGGGCTTACCGTCAATTTAGCACTTAATTACGGGGCGCGGCAGGAAATTACCCACGCAGTCAATGCACTATTGGCGGCCGGGAAGAAGGAAATATCCATGGAAGATATTTCGGCTCAGTTATATCAGCCGGCTATACCGGACCCGGAACTAATTATCCGCACCTCTGGCGAAGAACGTTTGTCTAATTTTCTCTTATGGCAAGCGGCGTACAGTGAGTTTTATTTTACCCCCGTTCTATGGCCCGATTTTAACGCCCAAGAGCTACAAAAAGCACTGGACGCATACGCCCAGCGCACCCGCCGCTTTGGCGGCATATAATTGTTTTTTTTAACGCACAAAAACCCCTCTCTAATGAGAGGGGTTTTCAACGTAATAACGTCTATAATTATTTGGCTTCGGCTACCGCTACTGCTACGGCTACCGTGGCACCTACCATCGGGTTGTTCCCCATACCGATAAGGCCCATCATTTCTACGTGAGCCGGTACAGAGGAGGAACCCGCAAACTGCGCATCACTGTGCATGCGACCCATGGTGTCGGTCATACCGTAAGAGGCAGGACCGGCGGCCATATTGTCCGGGTGCAAGGTGCGACCGGTACCACCACCGGAAGCCACGGAGAAGTATTTCTTTCCGTTTTCGGTGGCCCATTTCTTATAGGTACCGGCAACCGGGTGTTGGAAGCGGGTCGGGTTGGTAGAGTTACCGGTAATGGAAACATCCACCCCTTCGTGACGCATAATGGCTACGCCTTCGTTGACGTCATCAGCCCCGTAGCATTTTACTTTGGCGCGATCTCCGTTGGAGAAGGCTTTTTCGCTTACAATGTTGAGTTTGCCGGTTTTGTAATCATAATCGGTTTCCACAGAGGTAAAACCGTTAATGCGGGAAATAATGTAGGCGGCGTCTTTGCCTAACCCGTTCAAAATAACTCTGAGGGGTTCTTTGCGTACTTTGTTGGCGGTGCGGGCGATACCAATGGCCCCTTCGGCGGCGGCAAAACTTTCGTGTCCGGCCAAGAAGCAGAAGCATTTGGTTTCTTCACGCAGTAACATGGCACCCAAGTTCCCGTGCCCCAAGCCTACCGCACGTTGGTCGGCTACGGAACCGGGGATGCAGAAACTCTGCAAACCTACGCCGATTTTTTCGGCCGCTTCCGCCGCGGTTTTTACGCCGGATTTGAACGCAATAGCGGCACCTACCGTGTAGGCCCACACAGCGTTTTCAAAAGCGATAGGTTGGATGCCTTTTACAATGGCTTCCACGTCTACGCCTTTTTTAGTGCAGATTTCCTTGGCTTCTTCCAAGGAGGCAATGCCGTATTCTTTTAACGTAGCATTGATTTTTTCAATTCTTCTTTCGTATCCTTCAAACGTTACCATAAAAATTTCTCCTTGGGTTACTCTTTGCGGGGGTCAATGACTTTGACAGCTTCATCAAAGCGTCCATATTTGCTGACGTTCTTTTCAAACGCGGTCTTGGGATCTTCGCCTTTCTTAATGGCATCCATCATTTTGCCCAAGTTGACAAATTGGTAACCAATGATTTCATTGTTTTTATCTAAACCGATTTTGAGCACATAGCCTTCGGCCATTTCCAAATAGCGGGCGCCTTTGGCCTCGGTACCGTACATGGTACCGATTTGGCTGCGGTGCCCTTTACCCAAGTCTTCCATGCCGGCACCAATCGGTAAACCGTCATCCGAGAAAGCGCTTTGCGTGCGGCCATATACAATTTGCAAGAAAAGTTCGCGCATGGCCGTGTTGATAGCGTCACACACGAGGTCCGAGTTCAAGGCTTCTAAAAGGGTTTTACCGGGTAAAATTTCCGCGGCCATAGCGGCGGAGTGCGTCATGCCCGAGCAACCCAAGGTTTCTACTAACGCTTCTTTAATAACGCCTTTTTTGACGTTCAAGGTCAGTTTGCAGGCACCTTGTTGCGGGGCACACCAGCCTACCCCGTGGGTAAGGCCGCTAATGTCGGTAATTTGTTTGGCTTTGACCCATTTTCCTTCTTCAGGAATCGGGGCCGGCTCATGTTTGGCGCCTTTGCAAACGCAGCACATGGCTTGTACTTCAGGGGTGCATTTTTCACAACTCATGAAATAGGTCTCCTTAATAAAATAAATCTTCCAGTATATTTTACAAAATTTGAAAGGCAACGTGGCGGGTATGCGTAGATTCTCCACAAAAAACTCCCCGGCATTATGCCGGGGAGTTGGCTGTAAATAGAACGATTACGCCCACAGACTTAGTTTGGTAACTTTGTCGCTACGACGTACTTTCGGCTCGCCTACCAATTCCTGGATATAGGCTTCACACACATAAATTTTGGTGCCTGGCAATAAGTGCCCGCCAATAACGGTATGGTCTTTATCTGCCAAGGTGACGTGTGCATGCACCATGGGGCGGTTGTCCTGAATACTTACGTTTCCTGTTAGATTTAAGAGTTCCAATTCCTCATCAAACAACGATTTTTCAAATTTCTTTTTGGCTTGGTCATAATAGCCAATCGTTGCATTGGAAACAGAGCCCACCACGGATACAATGCCGCATTTGACTTGGTTATCGTGACAAAAATCAATCAACTCCTCTAATAAATCTTTGCCCTTGGGAAGTCTAAATAAATAAGTTCTTCCGGTTAAATAAGGTTTTTCTTCTGCCATTTTTCTCTCCTCACTGGGCGCGTACTAAGCCGCCCGTTTCAAATTGTCCGCATACGTGCGGATAGCCGCCACTATGGATGCGCCATCCATACCGGCTTCTGCATAGACTTTGGCGCTAGAAGCGCTACCCAAAAAGCGCCCGTTTTTATGCGGATATACTGTATGTTCACGCCCTTGCTGGCTGTGGATCCAGCAATCTAACGTCGGGAGCGTAAAATCCGTCAGCCCCATAGCCTGCCGCATCAATGCCGGCGGAACTAATTGGTCTTGCTCTTCTTGCGGCAAGAGTTCAAACAGTTCCCGGCTGGTCACATAAATTAAGTTTACATCCGGCGCCTTACCGGCTAAAATTTCCGGCAATACGCTTTCCACTACAATACGCCCAATCCCAGCCCCCTGTACAAATACAGTGCCGGCATTAGCCTCTTTTGCATGATGCAAATAGTACACGCCTTTGCTGGCTGCGCTAGCAGCGTCCACGCCTAATTTGACCCTATCCATATACGCGGCTGATGCGCGGATAACAAACGGAGCAAAGACCGCCGGTTTTTTGGCTAATGCGCTAGCCACAAGCGGCCAAATTTCGTCCACTTCCAAAGGAGTTATAGTAATACAGGTTCCTTTGGGGAAATTATCTTGTACTAATTGCAAACTTTGCGGATCAGCATGGGTGGGGCCGTCTTCCCCGGTGGGCAAACTGGCGTGCCCGTTAAATAGGATAAGCGTATTGGGGTGTAAACCCACCTCGCGCGAGGCTTGAACGCCAATCGCGTGTAAACGGGCTGCTACGTGTTCAAAAGCCAGGAAAGCGCCGTACGACGCGGATACCGCTATATGACGGCCAAATGCCGAAATCCCGCTACAAACAGCCGCCATTCCGTCTTCACAGATTCCCCCCGCACTTAAACGGCGACTGGTAGGATTGGAAAGCATATTAAAATTGCCGCCGGCAAATCCTTCGGCTACCGCTCCGGCTCCGGTGGAACCATATAAATCCGCCGAACCGACAAGCAAGGCCCCCTTGGTTTCTTTATTCAAATACGATAATGTTTTGCCTAAAATACCGCGCGTGGTATATTGTTTACCAACCTCAAAGGTAAATTCTGCCGGCACTTGCGACACATTGCACGCGTAGGCTTTGTTTACATCTCCCAGCGTAGGGCGCACGGTGCGTTTGGCTAAGGCTAATTGTTGGGCGGAGTCTTTTAACCGAGCCACTACAAATTGTTGGATTTGCGAATCACTTTCTAACACGCGGCGAATAACAAGGAGACTTTCCCAGTAATATTTTTCAATATTTTCCGGGGTCTTGTCGCCTTCAAAACGCGGAAACGTTTCACTAAAGGTTTGTTCAAATTCGCTCAGAGACTTGTAAAATTCTTCCGAGGCAAACTTGTGTCCGCTCCCGTGAGAGGCTTTGCCTTCAATACCATATTTCCAACCTTTGACCGTGCGGTAAATAATGGCTGTAGGTTGGTGATTAGGAATTTGCGTCGCCAATTTTTGGGCGGTATAAATTTGATTAAAATCGTGCCCGTTAGGAACGTAAATTACGTTACAATCGTGCATGTAGAATAATTCCGTAGGCGTCCACTGAACGTAATCGCCGGGTTGGTTATTTTCGGCAGTTACACGTTCCGACTCAATAGAGGCTTGGTTCCAGTCTACATGAAAGGTAATGTTTTTAAGTTGGGCAGTAGCGGCCATGGCTAACGCTTCACTGACGCGCCCCGCAGTTAAACCGCCTTCCCCTTCAATCACATGCACCCGGGGGCAATTTTCCCCATACGCATCCGCCGCGGCAAGCGCCAAGCCCACTGCGGCTGCCAAACCAACCCCGCTGGCCCCTGTGCTGGTACGCACAAAAGGCGTCGTCGGTTCGGGGTGGCCGCCTAGCGGTTTACTGTGAAATTTAGTGAAAAGCGGCGTGCCTTGCTTGCAATTATGACGAAAGCCAAGTAAATCTTCTAAACGAAGTTGTTGATTTTCATTGACAGGTAAAAATTCCGGGTCCCCAATACGCACACATTCATTACGAAGCGCCCACATCGCATACAGGCCCAGGGCCTTATGCCCGGCCGCGTAAGAAATAATATCCGCGCTATCCTCTTGCGGATGCGAAAAGTCATACTGCATGGTCTTATATAATAAGTGAGAGACCGCACGCCCGCTGGAAATACTTCCCCCCGGATGCCCGGACGAGGGAACATAATTATAAAGAAGTGCCACCAACGCACGATATACTACATCCAAGCGTTCCAGGGCGGCCGCTTCGTTTAACGCAATACGATAAGCGGGATTATCCGCATAATCCGTTACATCCATAAATACAGCACGTTTTTGATTCATCGTAAACGGTTTCATAGTATCTCCCTAAAAATGAAGTCCTTCTTGTGCACACAATAAGGTCAAATCGGTCATGGCTTGCACGTCGTTCTTGGCACATACTTCTACGTTGCTATGAATATTGCGCGTAGGCAGTGCAAGCGCACAGGTGGGCACCCCGGTCTTGGACAAGTGAATTGCTCCGGCATCATTACCACCCCGTTGGGCAATACGTACTTGGTAAGCAATATGATGCTGCGTACAAAATTGAGTCAGTGCATCAAACAGCGGTTTGGGAGTAATGGTCATAGAGTCTAATGCACTAATCCCGACGCCGCCCCCCACACGCGTAATATACTCTTGGGCAGGCACTCCGGGAATATCGGCCGCGCCGGTGGTATCCAAACACAAAGCCACGTCAGCCTCAATCCCATACGCCGCAGTAGTGGCACCCCGTACGCCGACTTCTTCCTGTACGCTAAATACCGCCTGAACCGTATAATACGGGTTTTTAAGTTGCTTAAAGACTTCCGTCAAAATAAAAACGCCGCCACGGTTATCAATAGATTTAGCCGAAATAAGCCCTTCCCCAAATTCTTCATACGAGCGGTCCAGCACCGCAAAATCACCCACGCTGACCTGTTCACGCACACGCTCAGCAGGCATGCCTAAATCAATAAAAAGATCAGCAAGCGGCACGGCTTTGCTGCGTTCTGCCTCGGTAGTGATATGGGCCGGTTTCGTGCCGATAATGCCCAAGAGGGCCCCTTTTTTAGTTTGCACGCGTACCCGTTGCGCCAGCAACGTGCGCGGGTCAATACCGCCCACGGTTACAAAGCGGACAAAACCGCGCTCGTCAATATGGCGCACCATAAGGCCCACTTCGTCCATGTGGGCACAAAGCAGTAACGTCTTGCCGGAAGTGCCTTTTTTGGTAAAAATCAAATTGCCCAGCGCGTCTGTGCGGCAGGCATCTGCATACGGGGCAAGCACCTCTTTAAGGCAATTGGCAACAACCCCTTCCCGGCCGGAAATACCCGGCAGTTCGGTTAAAGTTTTAAGAAGAGAAAAATCAAGTTTATGGGCCATTTTAACTCACTTTTGCGAAATAAAGTAGTTACATTATACGCCAAAACGGTTAAAAAAGCAAGTGTTTTTTCTATCGGGATTGCCTTGCACCGTACGCCTAAAACCGGAAACATCTAGCTGGCTCAAAGGCAACAAAAATGAAACAAAATACTGAAAAAATTGTAAAATAGTTAGGACAGTAGTTAATTTCCTAGGAGGATTTTTACATGACCGTTTCTTATAAAGAACTTGGCTTGGTAAACACCCGCCAAATGTTCAAAGACGCCATGGCTGGCGGCTACGCCATCCCGGCTTATAACTTCAACAATATGGAACAACTCCAGGCTATCGTAACCGCCTGTGTACAAACCGGCTCCCCGGTAATCTTGCAAGTATCCAAAGGCGCCCGCCAATATGCCAACTCCACGCTACTTCGCTGGATGGCCCGCGGAGCAGTAGAAATGATGGCCGAACTGGGCAAACCGGTTCCGCTGTGCTTACATTTGGATCACGGTGATTCTTTTGAATTGTGCAAAGACTGCATTGACAACGGTTTCTCTTCTGTAATGATTGACGGTTCCCACTTGCCGTACGAAGAAAACGTAGCCCTTACCAAAAAAGTAGTGGAATATGCCCACAAACATGATGTAACCGTGGAAGGCGAATTAGGCGTTTTGGCCGGTATTGAAGATGAAGTTTCCGCCGAACACCACACCTATACCGACCCGGCCCAAGTAGAAGACTTTGTAAAACGCACGGGCGTAGATTCCTTGGCTATTTCCATTGGTACTTCTCACGGTGCCTACAAATTCAAAGTCAAACCCGGCGAAAAACTACCGGAACTGCGCTTTGATATTTTGGAAGAAGTATCCAAACGCTTGCCCGGTTTCCCGATTGTACTGCACGGATCTTCCTCCGTACCGCAATGGGCTGTAAAACAAATCAACGAATACGGTGGCAAATTGGACAACACCGCCGGCATCCCCGAAGAACAACTGCGCAAGGCCGCTAAATCGGCCGTGTGCAAAATCAACGTGGATAGCGATGGCCGCTTGGTAATGACCGCCACCATCCGCAAAATCTTCGCTACCAAACCGGCTGAATTTGACCCGCGCAAATATTTAGGCCCGGCCCGCGAAGAACTCATCAAAATGTATGCCGAAAAGAACGAAAACGTATTTGGTTCCGCCGGCAGAGTAAAATAAGGTTTTAACCTTACAAAAAACCCGCTCTTAATGAGCGGGTTTTTTATTCTGTTTACTCAAATAAATTTATAAGTTGTATGTATTTCTTAAAGCGTTTGCCCATCACTTGTTGGCAAAAAATCTTACAATTATATTCACCGCAATTCCTATTATATAAGTATTCTGCGCAAAAGGTGTGTCCGTTCATCCACGTCCCATTATTGCCCCACCCGTTGCCGGTATAATTATAATGAACAAACCCGGAACATTTGTATTTACCGTCTATAAAGTGAGCCGAGATAAAGTTGTGTTGCAAATTTCCATTGGCATTATAAATCGTTAATTCCAAATTCCCGTTTCTTTTGACCGAAGTAGGCAGTAAATTTTTATCACACGTAGATTCGCTCCGGGGCAAGGTGGGAAAGGGAAGATCCACCTCCAACTCGTCAAACGAGGTGGGATAAGAACCATGCTGCAAATAATACATATTACTCGCGTCAACCACCGTAGAAAGCATACTATTTAATTGCGAGGCCCGCGCCCGTGTGACCGCCTTTTGATACTGCGGTAAAGCAATCGCCGCCAATATACCGATAATAAGCACAACAACTAAAATTTCAATGAGTGTAAAACCAGTCCCCGTATTAGTACGGGTCGATCGGCGGGAAAGATAAGGAAGAAGATTTATTGGGTTAATTTTTCCCATAGTGTTTTTTTGGCGGGAGCGGAGGTTAACACGCTTTCTTTTTCTAAGACTGCCAGCAGAATATCGTCTGCGTCCACCACCGGGAGCAACGTGGTTTCTTCCTGCGTAAAAACGGATTGCACCTCAGCCAAACTATCCTGCGGATGCACCGCACACATTTTATTCATCACGCTTCCGCAAACAGCTTGGTCATTAAAAAATGCCAATTCGACTGTGCGAATCGTGCCTTTGAGCGTGCCATCCTTGGCCGTTACAAAACAAACTGCAGGTAACTTTTTGCGCGGCATATTTTTAAGGCGGTTTACCAATTCACCCACTTTTGTTTCCGTGCGCACTGCCACAAAATCGGTATGCATGGCGCGCCCCACGCTATCTGCGGCATAGGCACTGGCTGTCTTGAGCACATTTACAAAAGCCGGCTCCAACACAGAGGATAATCGTTCCTGATACGGGGCCGAAAACTCCTTCCACAGTTTAGCCGCTTGGGCCACTTCTAAACGCGTAAGCACGTAAGAAGCCTGTTTAAGCGGCAATCGACGTAACACCGCCGCGGCTTTAGGCGGATCCATAAAATTGAGCACTGCCACAATACTTTGCGCCTTAAGAGAACCGATTAGCAGTAACACCTCATGCGTGGCCAAACCGGCAAGCGCCATCGCCGCTTCCTTATGGGAAGCCGCAATAAATTTCTCAGTAATTACGCTAGCCAGCGCATGCATGGGTTGATTGTTCATACTGTTATTATAAAAAATTTACCGCTGTTTTTGAGTTTTTCGTTTCAAAATACGTCGTCCCACTACGTCCGTGGCCTTATTTTCCAGTTCGCGAAACGTTTCCTTAAATTCGTTACTTTGCGGCACAAAACTATTGCTTAAACTTTTCTCATTGATGACGGTCAAATTCCACCCGCCGGGCACGCGTAACCATACATACGTTAAACCGTCTATAACATACGTTAAAGTTTCATTAAACGACAAATTATAAATTGTTTTCTTAGGCATAAGTTTCCCTTGATAAAGTTGTCCAAATCATTATAATAAATATAAGAGGGTTTTTATAGGGGGCGTTATGCTTTTTGATAAACCAGTACACGAATTAACTTTTGAAGATGTGGTAACCTTTTGTAAACGCGGTCTACCGGAAAATAAACAGTTAGACTACAAATATATGTTGCCTAAAAACCATGAAAAATTTGCTAAGACGATTGCCTCGTTTGCCAATGCCATGGGCGGCACTATTATTATCGGCGTACAAGATGACAAAAACGATAAACCCGCCCCCCCTTTTACTGGGATTGCCTATCACGAAAAAGTACGTAATTCTATTGAAGATATTATCAAAACAAACATTGACCCTGTGGTATTTGTGGATGTAAACATCTGCATTAACAAACGCGGGGACCGTATGTTTGTGGTCATTGATATTCCGCAAAGCAATTTAACCCCCCACCTAGTCGGCAAATTAAAGCGGGCCTATATCCGCACCGGGCAATCTTCTCGCCCGGAAATGATTGTTCACCCGGATAAACTACCCTGGCTCTTAGACCACCGCCAAAAATCCGAACGGTTGCGCCACATTTTGTATGACAAAGCCGAAAGCCATTTTGAAAATTATCTCAAAACTTGTACGGTATCCGCTAACGGGGAAATTATCAGCACGCTTTCTTTTGTCCCCCTGTATCCGCAAGAGCCGTTGACCGATTACAAACAACTGCCCACGTTGGTAGCGGCCGCTTCCACCCGCGCCCCGTATGGCGTGATGGCCAACCCGGATTTTCCGTTAAAACCCGTGCAAGACGGGGTTACCGTTATTTCCAATCTGCGCGGCACCTATAAGTTGACGGAGTTTAACTCGTACGGACTGATTATGAATAAACAGGTAGCCAGCCAAGATGAAATGATTAACGGGCACGTAGCGCAAACAATCCACGTGGAAAATTTATGCCAAAACTTTGTGTTATTCTTTTTAACCGCGCGCAAATTTTTGGATAAACTTTCCTTTGGCGGACCGTTATCTTTCCGCTTCAAATTAGAACATACCCGCGGCAAGCGCGCCCTTATTGGTACCAAACAAGCCAGCGTACTGGAAGATTACGTGCGCCTGGACCGCAACTTATTTTTAACTGATTTGCAAAATCATTTACCCACACTACTGGAAGATTTACTCCACGAGGCGGCCTGGTCACTAGGCTTGCAAATAACTCCGGCAGACATCCGGGCACTTGTCAAAAAATCCCTTAGTGAGGTAACCCAGTGAAACGCGGATTTACGCTACTGGAAATGTTAGTGGTGGTGCTGATTATAGGCATACTCAGCGCCGTGGCACTCCCTTATTATTTTAATGCGGTGGAAAACGCGCGCCTTACCGAAATTAGACTATTGTGGGGCCGCGCAAAAGGGTATTTAGCCGGCAAAAATTTCTCTGACAGCGACCTTGAAAAAATGAACGAACAAATGCAAAAAGCGAAACTGAAAAATTTTACGGTAGAACTGGTCTGCCTCGACGGAAATTTCCCCTGTTGGGAAGTTCTTTTTACCCGCAAAAACGGTAGTGCTCAGTATCAAATTACTTCGGTGAATAATTTTAAGCAACTGGCGTGTGTTCCCCAAAATGCGCGGGGTACCAGTTTTTGCAAATCGCGCAGCCGAGAAAAAATTACCCTTAACGGAAACGACGCGTATTTAATGCACTAAGATTTCGTAGCATATTCAAATGCTCATTTGTAATAGCAGTATGCTTTACCGCATACCCTCTTGCACAAATTATATCCGCGCTTTCCACCTTGTGCATTGCCATAACAGTACCATTCGCCGGCATGTTCACGGGTTGAACGGTTAAAATAGTAATACAAATTAAAGTAAAATGCAGTGATATAAAACCAACTTTGTGTATACTGTTTATAAATTTTCACTTCCGCAGTTCTTCCACCAAATTTCAACTCATTACACTCTACCGAATATTGTTTAGTTTTGCATCCTGGCACATCAAATTCCAGTTTTCGCCAATCTGTGGGGTATGTCCCGTTTTGGACATAATACCATTCCAACTGTTTAGCCAAATGCCGCGCTATAACATCTATTTTCCGAAAATTAGCCATATCAACCGCTTTTTGATACTGCGGCAGCGCAATAGCCGCAAGTATTCCAATAATGAGCACCACCACCAAAAGTTCAATGAGCGTAAACCCCAAACGGGCCCTTCTTTCCTTCAAAGGCGAATAGGCATTAAAACAAGATGTCATCCCCGAGGCCTGTAATCGGGAATGACACTTTAATTGATTGTTATTCTCTTCTTTCATATTTTCTCTTTCAAATCCGTTTATATAACAACATTTTCCCATCCAAGGTATCCCTCCATTTATACAAAACTATTTTAGCATATAGTCCATTTTAAGAAAAAAAAACAAATCAAGCGGTATGCTGCACAACAAAATAAACAACAACTAACGTCTTCCTTTATTTGATAAAATACATATATGGCTCAACTTAAAACAATTTTCTTTGGTACGCCGCAACTGGCCGTGCCGTATTTAGAACTTGTTAAACAAGATACCGATTTGCAACTGGCTGTGACGCAAGCCGACAAACCGCGCGGACGAGGAATGGAGATTTCCCCTTGCCCCGTAAAAGCGCGTGCGTTGGAACTGGGCGTACCCGTTTTATCGCCTGAAAAACTCAAAGACGATTTTGACAAAATTGCCGCCACCCCCTTTGATTTGGGAGTCGCCGTAGCCTACGGGAAAATTTTCCGCCCGGACTTTTTAGCCTTACCCAAATTAGGCATTTTGAACGTCCATTTTTCGCTACTTCCTAAACTACGCGGGGCAGCCCCCGTGCAACAAGCCCTCATCCAAGGATACACCAAAACCGGAATTTCCGTATTCTGGATTCGCCCCGGGATGGATGACGGACCGCTTTTTTTGCAAAAAGAACTAGCCATTTTACCCGAAGATAACGCACAAACTCTGTTTGAAAAATTGATTCCGCTGGGGCTAGACGGACTCAAAGAAGTTCTCGCGCGTCTATCAAACGGAGAAAATGTACAAACTCCCCAAACGGGCGAGCCGACTTTGGCACCTATGCTACAAAAAGAAGATGCGCTGTTACGCCCGGCGAATTTAACGGCTACGCAGCTTGCCAACCGTGTACGCGGCCTGGCGTGCGGTCCCAAGCCCAAAGTGCCGTTTTTTCACAATGGACAAACCGAGTGGCTTCAAGTGTTGTACGCCCGCCCGGAGCAAACGGCCACGCAAACCGCTTCAGGCACCATTCTTTCTATTGAACGCGAAAAGGGAATTTTAGTAAAATGTAAAGAGGGCGCTGTATGGCTGAAAACCGTCCAACCCGCCGGCAAGAAACCCATGGCGGGCGAAGCGTTTGCCAATGGGCGCAATCTTAAATTAAACGAAGTTGTATTTACTGAACATGTCCAATAAAGAAGAAAATTTTGAAGAATTTCTAAAACGGAAAAAATCTCCGCTTACCAAGTGGATGATTGTGGCGCTTATCTGCGTGTTTTTTCTCGCCCTGATTGCCGTATCGGCTGACTGGGTACTGGGGGCCCTAATTCATACCCGCAAGGAAGTTACCGTGCCGGATTTGGTCAACAAACCGGTCTCCCAAGCACTAGATTTATTGGCCAAACAAAATTTGGCCGCCAAGCAAGCAGGTGTGGAATTTGCTCAAAACGTTCCCCCCGGCTCTGTACTGCGTCAAATTCCTTCTGCCGGTTCTACCGTGCGCGAAGGAAGAATTATCCGCGTGTGGCTCAGCCAAGGGGACGAAATGGTGTTTGTACCCAACACCGTAGGCTCTACGCTACGGGACGGACAATTGGCCATCCGCCAAGCGGGTCTAAACATTGAAAAAGTAGAAAATGCCTATTCCCTTACGTATGAAAAAGGGGTGATTATTGCCCAAAACCCCAAACCGGACAGCATGGTACAAAAAGGGACCAAAGTGGCTCTTATTTCTTCCAACGGGGCCCCGCCGGCCAGCGTGGTACTGGTGCCTAACTTTAAGAGTAAAAAATTATCCGAGGCTACCTTGTGGGCCAGCAATCACGATATCAATTTGATTATCAAAGAAGATCCTGCCTCTGTCTTCCCCAACGGGGTCATTGCGGAGCAAGCACCCGCCGCCGATAGCCAAGTTTCTCCCCGTTCCAACGTGCAAGTGGTGGTAAGCCGCCGCGCTACCGCGGATGATGAAAAATCTTATCACTTGCACTATGAATTACCCCAAGGCAAGAAAACGAGTCTGGTGCGTGTAACGGTGGAAGATGTAACCGGTACCAGTGACGTTATGAACGAAACTAAACAACCCGGCTCTAAAATTGACCTGGAAATTCCCTTTACCAGTTACGCCACCGTACGAGTATTTGTAGACGGTGTATTAGTACGGGAACGTGAGGTAAAATGAAAAACGCTTCCAAAATGCCTGCCGTAAATGGTAGAATATCTATTGCGCCATCTATTCTGTCTGCGGACTTATGTCACCTGGGGCAGGATGTGGCCCGCGTGGCTAGTGCCGGGGCCGATTGGTTGCATGTAGATATTATGGACGGGCATTTTGTACCGAATTTAAGTTTCGGCCCTGCCCTAGTGCGTTCTTTGAAAGCAAATACAGATTTACCGTTAGACGTGCATTTGATGGTAACAAATCCCCGCAACTTTATTGAGCCGTTTGCAAAGGCCGGCGCGGACTTGTTAACTATTCACGTAGAGTCGCAAGATGATACGATTCAAACCCTAAAAGCAATTGCCGATTTAGGGGTAAAGACGGGCGTATCTATTAAACCCGATACTAACCCCGACGTGCTAAAACCGCTAACGGATTATATTGATTTGGTATTAGTAATGACGGTGTACCCCGGCTTTGGCGGCCAGGCTTTTTTGGAAAAATCCCCCGCTCAAATCCAGGCGGTACGTAGTATTATTCAATCTTCCGGCAAATCCATTTGGCTGGAAGTAGATGGCGGCATCAATGCAACCACCGCTCCCGTGGCTATCCAAGCCGGAGCCGATGCGTTGGTAGCCGGTAATGCAATTTTTTCGGCCGCAGAGCCTGAACTCGCCCTCAAGCAAATTAAACAGGCAAGCCCGGAAATTTAATAGTTTTTACCTCGGTAAAAACAAAATACATAAGGAGACATACAATGGCAGTAGTAATTAGATTACAAAGAGTTGGCAAAAAAGCCCAGCCTCAATACAGAGTCGTGGCGATTGAAAAGAAATCCGCCGTGGGCAGTGAAGCCAAAGAAGTGCTCGGCCAATACAATCCTTGCAATCCTGAAGCAAATCAGCAAGTAAAATTGAATATGCCGCGCGTAGAATACTGGATGAAAGTGGGTGCTAAACCCTCTCAAACAGTTGCCAGCTTAATCAAAAAAGCCAGCGCGAAATAACCCAGAGGTGCGCTATGAAAGAATTAGCCACCCTGCTCTTGAAATCACTTTCTTCCACGCCTGATAACGTGGTAGTAAATGAAACTGTAGAAGAGAATCGGGTTTTCTTATCCACGCAAGTGGACGCCGCTGACAAAGGCAAAGTAATTGGCAAGGATGGTTGTATCATTAAAGCAGTACGCACGGTACTTACCGCCGCAGCGACCAACCAAGACAAAAAAGTTACTTTGAAGTTGGAAGATAAATGAAAATTGACGTTATCACTGCCTTTGGCGATATGGTAGACCAAACGCTTAACCAAAGCATTGTAGGTCGGGCGCGCCAAGCAGGGATAATCAAACTGGGCACCTTAAGTCCGCGCGAATTTACCGCGGACAAACACAAAACGATTGATGACCGCCCGTATGGCGGTGGGCCCGGGATGTTAATGAAGGCAGAGCCTCTCTACCAAGCCATTAACAAACTGCGCAAAAAATCTTCGTTTGTGATTTTAACAAGTCCACGCGGCCAAGTGTTTAACCAAGAATTGGCTAAAAAATTGGCTAAAAAACGACACCTCATTTTTGTGTGTGGACATTATGAAGGAATTGACGCCCGGATATATCCAGAGGTGGATTTGGAAGTATCTCTAGGAGACTTTATCCTAACCGGCGGGGAATTAGCCGCGTGCGTGATGATTGACACTATTACGCGTCTTCAAAAGGGAACTTTCAAAAAGGCTGATGTAACCTCATCAGAGTCGTTTGAAGGCAATTTGCTGGAAGCCCCACAATATACCCGCCCGGAAGTATGGCGCGGCAAACGGGTTCCGCAAGTGCTCTTAAACGGAAACCATAAAGAGATTGAAGCGTGGAGACACGAACAATCCTTAAAAATTACAAAGCAGTTTCGGCCTGATTTGCTTAGCGCCTCTCAACCAAAGCCAAAAGGCCAAACGAAGAAGAAAGTAATTCGGAGGAAGTAAAATTTATGAACATTAGTGACATCAAACACAACTTAAAAACCAACATCCCGGTTTTTAAAGCAGGCGATACGGTCCGCGTAAAAGTAAAAGTAGTAGAAGGCGATAACGAACGCTTGCAGGCTTTTGACGGCGTAGTAATCGCCCGCAAAGGCAGCGGCATTGGTGAAACCTTCACCGTACGCAAAATCTCCTTTGGGGTAGGCGTGGAACGTATTTTCCCGATTCACTCCCCCCGCGTGGACAGCATTGAAGTGCTCAAAATTGGTAAAGTACGCCGTGCCAAACTGAACTACTTAACCAAACTCTCTGGTAAAGCTGCCCGCTTGCAGGAGCTTAAAAAGACGACCGGTGCTACTGATGCCGCAGGTGAAACTGCCGAGCAAGCAGCCGCTACGGAAGCCAAATAATTACTTTAAGTAATTTGAAACAAACGCCCCGCACAAATTGTGCGGGGTGTTTTTGTTGTGCTATATTAAATTTATTTAATCGGTTCCAGCACGCGCTCGTACCCTTCGGCGTCCACCACGCGCGCTTTGAAAATAGTCCCCACTTTGACCGGCTTGGTAAATGTTACTTTTCCGTCAATATCCGGCGCATCTTTGTAGGTGCGGCCAAAGTCCGGCCCGTCCGCAATCGCTTCTAGCGTAGTGCCTAACAGGCGTTTATTGATTTTATCAATTACGCGGCTCTGTTCATACTCCAGTTCGGCAGCGCGCTCGTGCTTGATAGCGGCGGGAATTTGTTTCATCTCATAGGCGGCGGTACCTTTCTCGCGGAAATACTCAAACACGCCCATGTTGTCAAATTCATACTCGCGCACAAATTTCTTTAGTTCGTTAAAATCTTTCTTCGTTTCTTGCGGAAAACCCACAATAAAGTTCGTACGCAGAGAAATATCCGGCACTTCTGTTTTGAGCATATCCAACGTACGACGTATTTGCGCGCTATCACAATGGCGGTTCATACGCTTAAGTACCGGGTCCGCAATATGCTGCAAAGGGATATCAATATAGTGAAAAATTTTATCGGTGCCGGCCATAAGGCGGGCGATTTCCTTCGTCACGCGGTGCGGATACCCATACATAATGCGCAAACGGCCTAAACCTTTTAATTTGAGTAATTTCTCCAACAATTCCAACAGGTTCGGCTTGCCGTATAAGTCCATACCGTAAGAGGTGGTATCTTGTGCAATTAACGAAATTTCCTGCACACCGTTTTCAATCATCAGTTTGGCCTCGCGCACCACATCTGCCATCGGTTTAGAGCGGTATCTGCCCCGGATAAAGGGGATCGTGCAGTATGCACAACGATTATTACACCCATCCGCCACTTTTAGGTAAGCGGTATGCGGGGCGGTAAGACTCATCTTATATTCAGGTAAATATAAAGACGTTGGCAAGGGCTCTAAAATCGTCCCTGTGTGCTTAAGAACACGCTCCGTGGCATCCTGGGCGGCAATAGAGAAAACCGTGTCAATTTGCGGAAATTCTTTGGCTACTTGTTCCTTAAAGCGTTCTACCAGACAACCGGTCACCGCTACTTTTTTAACAATGCCCTTTTTTTTAAGTTCCAGTGCGTAGCGGATTTCTGCCTTGGCCTCTTTGACGGCCGAAGCGATAAACCCGCAGGTATTGATGATAATCTCGTCAGCCTCTTGTGGGGTAAACACCATTTTATGGCCTTTAGCAAGCAGGCGCGCGGAAAACTCCTCACTGTTGGTGAGATTTTTGGGGCACCCTAGGCTAATTACATAAAATTTCATACATTATACCGCCACATCTTCTTGAGATACCGGCTTAGGTTTATCGTCATCCTCGTCACTGGCCAGCACCGCCATACTAAAGGTAACTACGCCGATACGGCCTACAAGCATCGTAGCAATGATAATCAGTTTCCCCAGCACCGATAATTGCTCCGTCGTTCCGGCGGCAAAACCGGCGGTACTAAGTGCGGAGGCCGATTCAAACAGTAAGTTCAAAAAAGGCATTTTCTCCGTCCACGTAAGCAAAAACACACTGATAAATAAAAATACCATATACAAAACTACCGTAGAAGTAGCCGAATACAGGCGTTGTATCGGGATACGGTGCGCCAAAAATTCTACCCGCGGATTAAGACGCAAGTGACTATACACAATGGCCACAACACTGGCAAAGGCGGTTGTTTTGATCCCCCCCGCTGTGCCGGAGGGAGAGCCGCCAATACACATAATCAGCAATAAAATAAGTAAGGAACAGGACGATAGCGAACTGATGTCCGCGGTATTAAAGCCGGCCGTCGTAGAAGCACCCATGGTTTGGAAGAAAGCCTCCGCCAAACTTAAAGAGGGCGTGGTAACAAACAACGTAAACGTACCGAACGCCAACAGCGAAACCGTCATCAATATAATAATTTTGGTAGTGTAAGAAATTTCTTTTGTTTTACGACGGACAAAGTTAAACACATCCGCCACTACAATAAAGCCCATAGAGCCCGACAAGGCCAGCAAGGACATTACAATATTGATTGTTTTACTATCCGTAAAATCAACCAGGCCGTTATTCCACAACGTATATCCCGCCGTACAAAAGGCACTTACACTGTGAAAAATGCTATACCAGGCCGCACTTAGGATGGTATAGTCGTGATGGCGGAAATAATTAAATAAAAACACAATCCCAATACTCTCGGCAATCGTTGTAAACACAATGGCCGCCCACAAAAAGTCCGAAAGTTTTAGCGTATTGGGCAATTTTACTTCCGCGGTGAGTGCATGTTCTTGGCTTTTACGCAAGCGGTGTTTTTGCGAGAGAGACAAAAACACGAAGGAGGAAAACGTCATGTACCCCACACCGCCGATTTGAATTAAAACCAGCACGACCAGTTTGCCCAAAAATGTGTACGAATCGGCAAAATTAACCGTCTGTAATCCAGCCGTGGAAACAGCGGCTGCCGATGTAAAGAGATTATCCAAAAATCCTACGCCGCCGCGTGTCATAAACGGCAAAGACAATACAATCCACCCCAAGAAAGTGTAGACCAAAATCGTCTGAGCCACGTTTTGGTGAGGCGTTAAATGCAGGACAAACACAGCATATTTTTTCAAAGACACATGAATAATGTCTTTAATTTTATCTATGGTAGTTCGCAAATTTAAGGTCATACTTATATTATATAAAAGCAAAGCCCACTCTAACAGTGCAATAAAATAAATCAGCCCGGTGTTTTATAGCAGGAGGATATCACTATGAGACTTAAAATAGGAACACTTATAGTCTTAGCCGGACTTGTGGGCGGTTGCACCGCCACCATTACACCCCGCGGAGATATTTATACGGAGGCACTCTTGCCCGCAGTCGTGGTAGAAAGTCCCCGTCCTGTATTTGTATCTAGGCATCATCCACCTATGCGGCCTAGGGGGCCTGTGGTATCGGGACGGTCTTTTCATAGACATCCCCCCAGAGGGCACGCATTTCATTACCATGGGCATAGACATTAACAATTAGCTCCCTACAGGACTAATAGTTTCTACTCCTCGGTAGTCCCCCTACTGAGGAGTATATATGTTGGGGGGTTGCCAGTCATCTTCATCCAAGTGAAGCGGATCCCCCACCGGTGCCACATAGGTATATTGATCGGCATGCGTCCAATAATACCACACGCTATAAATGGAAAGTACAAATAACAAACTACCGATAAATAAAAAAGTATACGCAACCCACTGGTCAAAATTCAAAAGTCCAATCGGCCCCAGAATATGATTCCAATCTCCGCAAATTTCACCGGGGGCATAGTTGGTAATCATGTCAGACATTGTCAACGGCAAACTGCATGCCCGGGCATCTTGTGCATAGACTCCCGCCCCATAGAACGTGGTGGAAAGCCAGTAAAGCAGGGGTGCTACTAACCAACGCCCACCCTGCAAGCGAAGGGCACCTAACAAAAGTAGTAAGGGGAACAGGGTCTCCACCCCATTCCCAGCCAGCGTGGCCAGCCATTCGCCCAATTCCCGGTATGAATGATAGAGTGCTTGAAAAAATATCCCCCCTACAAAATTGTGCCCCATCATCTCATGGGTTAAATAATTAGGCAAATAAACAAACACATTATCCAGCAACGCATGCATAAGGGCACTTCTCCATATAAGCGTGAGAAAGAGCGACACAACAACTACCAACACAAGTTTTGTTTTACTCCAACGGAAAAACAGAAAACTTTGCTGGTGCGGATCCAATAATGCTGCGATAGCCTTTATTTTATTCATATCTTTATTATACTTCATATTTGCTACAATAAACCGTATGAAAAAGTATATAGTATTATTGCTTTTGATTTTAATAGGTTGGCTAGTATTAACGTACCACGCGCATGTAATGCAAGAACGCGGGGCAAATTTAGTAATGCACGCGTATTACGGAGACCTAATAGACGTAAAAAATGCTGTAGAACAGGGGGCCCCCCTACACTATCAATTTACATTTGAAGACCCGAGCCGGCAGTATACGTTTCAAACCTTTAATGCGTTGCAAGCCGCGGCCTCCAGCGGGAACGAAGATGTAATTTTGTTTTTACTGGAGCAAGGGATGGATATTGATGGGCCTACTCCTGACGGATGGACCCCGTTATTTATTGCTGCGCGCGACGGCCAGGCTGAAGCCGCCAAACTGCTTGTATTCCAAGGAGCCAACTTAAACGCACAAACTAATTTGGGTTCCACTGCGCTAACCATGGTAGTTACGCAAGATTATCCCACAGAAAAAGCACGTTTGGACTTACTCACGTATATGTTAAAAAGGGGAGCCGACCCGACGATAGAAGATGTATACAATCATACACCTCTTTATTATGCAGAGGCCCAACAAAAACAGGACGTCGCAAAATTATTACGGGAGTACGAACCGCAATCTTAAAAATCTGTTTACAAATTCTTTTTGATTTACTATAATAAATGTGTAGCAAAGATTTATTCGCCCTTAGCTCAATGGTGGAGCGACCGGCTGTTAACCGGTAGGTTGAAGGTTCGAGTCCTTCAGGGCGAGCCATTTAGACCCCAGCACATAGTTGGGGTTTTTATTTGCCCTGAGCAAGCAAACTGCTTTGCTTGCGTAAGGACGAGAAAGGCGCAGCGTTGTACGAGTTTTGCCAAAGGCAAAGGCGAGTACCGCGAGCCCGGCCTACAGGAAAATTCCGTCAGGAATTTTACCGGAAGGCGAGTCCGCGAGCCATTTAGACCCCAGCACATAGCTGGGGTTTTTATTTGCCCTGAGCAAGCAAACTGCTTTGCTTGCGTAAGGACGAGAAAGGCGCAGCGTTGTACGAGTTTTGCCAAAGGCAAAGGCGAGTACCGCGAGCCCGGCCTACAGGAAAATTCC
>Ga0256404_1000622_pt1 | contig 92103 bp, 84 predicted proteins | sample RumenRJG_01DNA_FD_185990 | JGI IMG/M metagenome (GOLD analysis project Ga0256404, IMG submission 185990) | Bovine rumen microbial communities from Lethbridge, Alberta, Canada - RJG_01 | ecosystem: Host-associated > Mammals > Digestive system > Stomach > Rumen | place: Canada: Alberta | collected... | reverse complement strand
TACCATGTTTTAACTAATTATACCTTGCAGTGCTCTTATGAGTCACCTTATATATAACGTAAAACTCTGGTCTACGTGGTAACCTTTTCGATTATTATAGTGGTATCCTTTTCAGTTATTATCTACACTTTTACTATCTTTGCACCCATGACAAACAATCACAAAATCGTTGACTACGATGCCGTTCTTGATGCCAAGTTCGGCAAGGAAGGTACTCCCGAACGTGCAAGAGCCGAAGAGGCTGCCTACTCGTTCTATTCTGGTCAGATACTTCAGGATGCGCGCAAAGAGGCCAAGGACATGATGGCATGGATTGGCTATGAGGGCTTCCCACTGACCATCGTTGTCGACAAGAAGGGGATTGTCCGACATGCCGTCCACGGCACCAACGAGACGAAGCGCGAAGAACTGTTAGCAAAGATCAAAGAGGCCGAGGCAGAATAAATGCACCCACGAGAACCCGCCAAGCCTCTTCACAATGCTTAAATCGGCAGGTCGTTTTATTTCAAAAGCAACAAAATCGACGCTCAAATATCAATTTCCCATCAAAAAGTTTGGTCGATTCAATAAAAAGCACTACCTTTGCACCCACCAGAACCCGCCAAGCCTCTCAACGATGCTCAAATGTGCGGGTCGTTTTATTTTTATACGATGAGCAACAGAATCCCATTCCAGAAACCATACGCCAGTGCGCACGACCTGGTCAGCCTAGGGCAGTTACGGCATTGCCGACCCAGCCGACACGAAGGAGTTCGACCTGACACTTGCCTATTCGGTTGGCGGCTTCAACATCGGCATCACGGACTATTGGTTCAATGTCGGCCAAGACCCTGAGAACCGCTATTTCAAGTACGACGCCCACGGCACGAACCATGTGTTTGAGGCCACCATCGGCTACGACTTCGGACTGGCCTCGTTGCAGTGGTACACGAACATTGCAGGCAACGACGGGCTGAACAAGGACGGCAAGCGGGCTTACAGCAGTTATGTTGAGGCCAATGTCCCATTCAAACTTGCCACAGTCGACTGGACTGCTACGGCCGGTGCCGTTCCTTTCGCCACAGACTTCTACGGAACGACGGGCTTCGCCGTCACCAACGTCGCGCTGAAGGCGACAAAGGAGATCAAGGTGACTGACTCGTTCTCCATCCCCATCTTTGGACAGGTGGTCGGCAATCCCTGTTCACAAAAGGCTTACCTGGTTCTTGGGTTTACGCTGCAACCCTAACATTTGTGAGTCAGGCACGCGTCCCTCCCCTCCGCCCCTGTGGCGGTCGGGAGGGATTTTTTGTTATACCGCTATCAGTTCTTGACTACATGCCTTTGGGGCTAAAAACAATGGTTTGTGATAAAAAGTGTGAAAATATTGCAAAAATTCCGAGTTTATTAATTTTGTTTTATAAAAAACATCTATCTTTGTAAGCCAAACTTAATAAAATCGTATGATTCTTATAAAATATAATTTATATGAGTATCAGTAAAGATGTCATCAAACAGTGCCTGATTAGTAAACAGCGCGAAGTGGATGAGGCGGTGATTGTGAATCGTCCCATAGACTTTGAAGAGAACGGCAACTATGTGATAGTTGGCGTGAGACATGCGGGTAAGTCGTATCTGCTGTATCAGCGCGTGCGTCAGCTACAGGCAGCAGGAATGGGATGGGACGAGATTCTGTTTGTGGACTTTGAGGATGAGCGTATGGCAGAGTTTCAGACGGAAGACTTCAACAGTCTACTGGAGGCCCATCTGGAACTGTATGGTAAGAAGCCGGTGGTGTTTCTGGACGAGGTGCAGAACATTCCGCACTGGGATAAGTTTGTGCGGAGACTGACTGATGCTAAATACAGGGTATATGTTACTGGTAGCAATGCGAAGATGCTGAGCAAGGAGGTGGCAACGACACTGGGTGGACGCTTCTTCATTTATGATGCGTACCCCTATTCGTTTAAGGAATATCTGGCAGCGCAACAGGTGGAACTGAAGGAACATTGGGAGTATGACACAATACAGCGGAGCGAGGTGAAGCGACATCTGAACGAATACTTCTATTACGGCGGACTGCCGGAGATCCTGTCGTTTAAGAACAAGCGGGCGATGTTGTCGAGCCTGTATCAGAAGATTTATCTGGGTGACATCTGTGCCCGAAACAACATTAAGAACGACAGGGTGTTGAACATCCTGATTAAGAAGATGGCGGAGAGCGTAAAGCAACCGTTGTCCTATAACAGGCTGAAGAACGTGATAGTGGCAACAGGGTCGTCTATCAGTGTGCCTACTACGATAGACTATGCGGAATACGCCTCTGACAGTTGGCTGATACTGCCCATGGAGAACGAGGTAGGGAAACTGACGGAGAAGGAGACACAGAAGAAATACTATTTCGTTGACAACGGACTGCTGAACCTGTTCTTAATGAATTCAGAGACGTCCCTACTAGAGAACATGGTGGCGGTTGAGCTATGCAGGCGGTTTGGCAAAAAGAATGTGTATTTTCTGAATGCGGAGAAAGAGATAGACTTCATTGTGCCTGACGAGAAGTTAGCCATACAGGTATCCTACAGCATCAAGGATGAGACCACTTACAACAGGGAGGTGCCACCACTGGTGAAGTATGCCAAGGCGCACGAAGACTGGAACTGCCTGCTGATTACTTATGATGAGGAGGGCACGGAAGAGGGAATACCCGTGGTGCCGGTGTGGAAGTGGCTGACAGAGGTGTGACATCCTTACCCACATCCACAAGTTGGGCAAGGAAATGATGGCATCATGTTTCTGAAGCAATGATATTATAGGCATAATACAGATAATTCTATCCCCTAAGGCGAATATGAAATAAACTATTCATTATGAATATATCTAAAATAACGATTGACAATATAAAAGGTATGGGCCATTTTGAATTGACCCAATCCATTCTTCCAAATAGGCCTAACATATTAGTGGCTCCAAATGGGTTTGGAAAAAGTTCACTAGCTACAGCATTCCATTCATTAAGTGGAGGCATAATAAATCTTAAGCCAGAAGAATACTATATGGGAAAAGTTACGAATGCTCCCAAGGTTGAGCTTCAGATGACGAATGGTACTGTTCTCACAGCAGATATCAACTCTAATACTATTATTCAGAATTTTAGTGTTCATGTGGCAAACAATCAGTTAATACCAAATGCGAAAGCACAGCATTATGGGAAAATAACTATAGGCAAAGCCACTTTGGATATAAAGCCAACTGAGATTATTGGTAGAATTCCGAAAAATGTACCATTTGACTATAAGTTATCCTCTTTAAGGAAAATATTTGGTACAAATAGCAAAGTTTTATTAGATATTAGTTCGATATATTCAAACATTGTCAATATCTATCGCATAGAGAAAGGAATAGATATGCATGTGTTTGATCTTAAGTCATATGATAATGCAATAAAAAAAGTCACAGAATACATCAATGCTCTTCCTATAAAGACTTCTGCAATCGAAATCAAGAATTCTGTTAGAGCGACTAATATGTTTAATATTGGTATACCAGAGTATATAACCTTGTGTGACAATATAAAATGTGTTATGAATCTTACTGATGATATTGATGCTTTCCTTTCCGGATGGCAGTATGTTAAAGTTAGACAGGATATGAAAGGAGCATATAAAAATGCAATTAATTATGGGGAATATCTTAGGCGAAAAGATGAGGTGGACTCGACGCTAGAACATCTTAATCCAGTAAAAAATAGGTTTCGAATCCAGTCAATAGAACATAAAGGTAAACTAATAGTGAATTGGCCAGAAGCTAATAAGATTTCAAATGGAGAACGAGATATCATGGTTTTTATTGCAAAATTGCTGGAATGTGAATACCAAAGCAAAAAGAATTGTATTTTGGTGATTGATGAGTTCTTCGACTACTTGGATGATGCTAATCTTATTGCATTTCAATATTATGTATCTACTCTTATTGATAAGTTCAGAAAAAGTAAGAGACTAATATTCCCTATATTACTGACACACCTTGATCCGAATTATCTTAAGCATTTCTGTTTTAATGATAAACGTCTAAATGTATGTTATTTGAAGGAAACAAAAGCAAGGATTTCGCAAGAAATGATAAAACTTGTGAAGAATAGAGAGAATCCTTTAGTAAAAAATAATCTGGATACGTATTATTTTCATTATAATCCAAATATTGCAGCAATAAACATAACAGCAGATTTTGTTTCAATAGGACTAAATAAAGACTGGGGAGAACCAATTGTGTTCAAAAAAAAGATTGACAGACAAATAAGGTCTTATTGTCTTCAGCCTAATGACAAATTTGATCCGTTAGCGGTATGTTTTTCAGTACGAATACGAATTGAGGAATTAGTATACAATATGTTACAGGTTAATGATCAGAACGGATTTTTAACGACCCATGGAACTACAGAAAAACTTAAGTTCGCGCAAAGTAAAGGGGTTCGCATTCCCGAGACTTATTTTTTGCTTGGAATAATATACAATCATCCTCTGCATGATATTGATGAAGATATGTCAAAACCAATTGGGATGAAATTGGATAATCCGGTTATTAGACAGATGATATACCAGTTATGGGATAAGCATTAAATAAGTTCTTTTACTATTAAAACCGACTGACTTATGGAACAGAAATTCAGCAATAACAGTATTGACCTTCAGGTGCTGCGTGAGTTTTGCGAGCGTGAGGGTGAGGCGGTGTCTTACCGCAAGGGTGATCAGATGGAGCGCGAGGGCGACCCGTCGCGTTGGTTTGGCTACGTGACGGATGGTTGCTTCAAGTATGTGACGCACGGCATCAGCGACGACAGGGAACATATCACGTGGTTTTCGTTCGCGGGCGAGTTTGTGGGCGACTATCCCCACTGCCTCTTCGGGCGTCCGGCCCAGGCCACTCTCGAGGCGATGATGCCCAGCCGTGTGCTCCGTGTCACGGGCGAACAGATGCTGCAGATGTTTCGTCAGAACATGCAGACGATGGAACTGCGCAGTGTCATCGATGAGCATCTGCTTAGCCAGACTCAGGCCCGCTATGTTGACCTCCATTGCACTACGGCCCGCGAGCGCTACGAGTTGCTGCTACGTCGTTGTCCTGGCATCGTGCATCACCTTGCCTTGCAGGACCTCGCCTCTTTTCTCTGCGTCACGCCCAATTACCTGAGCACCATCCGCAAGGATATCACGTTCGAAGCGAAAAAATAGCGCCACTTTCTTTAAGTAGTTTAAGACTTTCACCCTCGGCACCCGATTTCCGGGCTTTGCCGAGGGCTTTTTTGTGCCGAAATGTTAAATCATAGCAAATATTTAGCGAAAACGCACTTGGTATCAAAAATAATTCCTATCTTTGTGGCGGATAAACAATAAAACGAAAGAAATATGCCAGAAGTATTCAGATTCTTTGGGTTCTCGTTCTTCTTCTACAGCAAGGAACATGAGCCGCTGCACATCCATGTGGAGGGCAATGGTGGCATGGCCAAGTTCGAGTGGAATGGCACGGAGTTTGTTCTCACAGAGAAGCAGGGCATCAAATCGAACGATTACCGTAAGATCAAAACTGTGATTGACGAGAACGCTGACATCATTATCAAACGTTGGAACGAACATTTTAATAAATAAAGGAGGACATGCCTATGAAGATTAAGGAAATTTGGTTCGATGAAGAACACATATACGGTCGTGACGAGGAGGGGCATGAGTACAGTCAGTCGCTCCTGTGGTATCCTAAGTTGCGGATGGCTACCGACGAAGAAAGGGCTGCTTACACTTTCGGTTTCGATGGCATCCACTGGCGCGGACTTGACGAGGACATCAGTTTCGAGAGTTTCGCTTACGACGATACCGAGCCAACGCCCCTGCAGCGGTTCTTCCTTACCCATAAGGAAATCAATGTAGCCGAGTTTGCCCGATCAATAGGCATGAATGCCACCCTGCTACGTAACTACATCAATGGTTTCAAGAAACCATCAGCCGAGCGCGCTAACGCCATCCTTGCTCACATCCACAAATTAGGCAAGGAAATGTTGGCAGCATGTTTCTGATAATTTGAGCCATTCAGTTATAATATAGTGCCATCTTATAGGTACAATAATAATATAAATGAAGTTTACAAGACTATGAATTGAAAAAGAGGAAAAGACATGCAACCTATATATATAGATCTTCATATACATACTTCAGAGGATGCAAATCATCTGAATGAGAATTACGATGTAGCAGAGTTGGTTGGTCAAATAAAGAAATTAAACGGTGATGCTCCGTTTATGATATCATTAACAGATCATAATATCATTAACAAAGCGGCTTATTTGAAGGCAAAAAGTTTGAATCTCAATTTGATTCTTGGCGTGGAGTTACACATACAAAACAGAGAAGAATCAAAGTCATACCACTGCCATATTTACTTCAATGCCCCGGTAGAGGACACTATAATTGATCAACTAAACGAGATACTAAACAAATTATATCCAGATAAACTACCTAATAGAAATGATCCTAACACGCCAGACATACAAAAGATTATCAATAGTTTTGATACCTTTGACTTTATTTTATTGCCACACGGTTCACAGAAACATGGGGCATTTAATTATAGCATTAAGGAGGGAGAGAATCTAGATAACGCTATCAATAGGAGTATATATTATAATCAGTTTGATGGCTTTACATCAAGAAGCACAAAAGGTTTAGAGTCAACTCATCGGTATTTTGAGAGATTGGGTATTTCAGAATTCATAAATCTTGTAACTTGCTCGGACAATTACTCCCCCAGTATATATCCACGTTCGCATAATGGTAATGATGATGATTTTATTCCAACATGGATGTTTGCACAACCTACATTTGACGGATTAAGGCTATCGCTGTCTGAATGTACGAGACTTGTAGCAAGTCAAGTAAAACCTGTTAGACGGAGTGACTATATAGGACATGTGGAATTACAAAATGAACATATTGATGTAAATGTAGACCTAACTGAAGGATTGAATGTAGTAATTGGAGGTTCGTCATCTGGCAAAACTCTATTTGTAGATTCGTTGTATAGAACAATAAGCCAAAATTTTGAAGGTTCGAAGTATACTGCACGTTATGGAGTAGAGAAAATGAACGTAGAGAATACAAGCAGTATGACGCCCTATTACATATCTCAGAATTTCATATCAGAGAATATCTCCGATAATAACGAAAAGAGTATTGACAAGATAGAAATCTTAAGGAATATTTTCCCCTCAGATGATGAAATAAATCGATGTATCACAGCTGGTCTAAACAAACTGCACGAAGTTATTAATGAAATGTTGCTATATGTAGAAAAGATTGAAGACTGCGAACGTACGTTGAATGCACTACCGAATCCTGGGCAACTGATTGTTACGGGTGTAGTGAAAAAGAATGCATTAAACGTGCTGATGCCAACGATAGAAGAAGAAAACTTGGTAAAATATACCCAACTTCAACATATGACTGATTTGGAGGCTTTAGAGAATATAAGGTGTTTCTTGGACCAAAACCCTTTAGTAGAAGATGCCAATGATGAAATAAACTCCATAATACAAAAGCTTGTGTTAGCCATGAAAGCTTACACAATGTTTGACGATGTGTCGACTGTCGTAACAGAACATAAACAAGCTATAGACAAAATACTAAAAGAAGAACTGGGTCAACAACAGACCCGCCTTACAAATAAGGATAGTCTTCTAAAAACGGTAGGAGGATATGTGGAAGCTCTTGCTGGTTTTAATCATTGTAAACAAGAACTCATTGGTACGAAATATTCATTTCAGACTAAAGAAATAGAAGCTCGAGGACACAAACTTTCAATAATTAACAATTTCTGTTTTAATGAAAATGTATTAGTTGACGCACTGAGATACTGTCTGAAGTCTGGCATTACTTCAATTGCCGATGTTACTCCATGGAACTTGATGAGTTGCTATTTCAAGCGTAATCCAAATGTGGAGTCTTATAACGATATGGCACAGAAGATATATACGAAACTAATGGAGTTGAACACACGATCGTATAAAATTGTGACAAAAGAAGGGAAAGATTTCAACAGTCTAAGTCCTGGGTGGAAGACAGCAATATTGTTAGACTTAATACTTGGATATGAACAGGATACAGCTCCCATCATTATTGATCAGCCAGAAGATAATTTGGCCGTGAAATATATTAATTCGACGCTGACAGAAACTATCAAAGCAGTAAAGTGGAACAAGCAAATAATTATGGTAAGTCATAATGCCACAATACCGATGATGGCAGATGCTCAAACAATAGTGGTTTGCGAAAACGACGGTAATAAGATATCCATTCGTTCTGCGGCACTGGAGGGAAAGGTCTTCGGGCAGAAAGTCCTAGATTATATAGCTGATCAGACGGATGGCGGTAGGACATCAATTAAGAAAAGGGTTAAGAAGTATAATTTTAAAAAATACAATTGATTATGAAAATAAAGTTCAACAAGACGGAGGATGGCAATATTGCTGCTGTAATTTTAAGTGACAAAGAGCAAATTCCATTTTCGTACATCAAAATGATTTCCGCACTTCTTGAAGGACAATCTATTGAGTGTGAATATGGTGAGGGCGTAACAACAGAGGAACAGGAGCAGATAGGTGTTCTTAATGACGCAATTTGGAGAAAAGTACATCCAGAAGGAGAGCACGGAGAGATGAACCTCTTTTAGTGGTTAGTGGTTCAAATACTTTCAGTTCACAATTCGAAAGATGGGAGTTCTCTATGTCATAGTAAGCGGAATAGATGCATTAATTCCCACTGCGGGAAACTTAATAACATTTTTGAATATTCAAAGCGGCATACCTAATCGAATGTGCCGCTTTCTCTCCTTGCAATAATTGTTCAATAGCTGATTTATATATTGCGCTCAGAAATTATTGACGCATATCATTTTAGATAATTTATTTTTCAAAGTTGTCTTTTATGCAATACACCATTTATATAGTATCAATGTATGATAAAGTATTACTTAAAATGTAATTACATGCATCAGCAGGAGGATATTTGGAGAATCTTGATGCAATATAATTTTTGATATAGCGCAATTGTCGTAGTTCATTTAGTCCTTTTATCCGTTTTACCTCTTTACAATATTCTTTTCTAATAGTATAGTTCTTCCAGTCTATAATAGATTCAATGCTGATTATTAGTTTGTCACATATATTTTTTATATTAGCTGTACATAAAATATAGTCAGAGAAATCTATGATTCCCACTTCATTCAATGCTCTAGGGTTCTTGAATCTTTCATCTATTTCTTGCTTGTGTTTTATTACATTTTTATATGCATTTTCAATTTCTACGTCTCTTACATTAAGAACATCATGACTTAATTTGTTCCTTAACAATCTATAATATTTATAGATGGGCATATTATAATCATCCAAGTCAGGTTGGGCTCCAATCCTTATAAGTGCTGTCTTTAAATTTTCAAGTCTACTTACTCCTTTCGTATCAGCAAGTGAAAACTCACTAAAACTTAATTCATGCATATTCTGCACAACACCATCAATAAAAGTATCAAGACATGAATGAGGGAATATAAGATACATTTTATGCGACATTTGACGCGGATCACTAAATGAGAGGCTGGAAATTGGATGAGACATTTTGTCTGCCTGACTTTTTAAGAATTCTTGAAAAGACAGTTTTGATTCTTTCTGTTTTTCCTCAAATGAAATAATTGCACATTCTACATATTGCATCAATGCGTCAAATTCTCCTAAAGACTTCCACAATTGTCTGTTACATGGAAGATTGAAAGAGGTACCTCTATATTCTCTTCGTTTCATTATATTAGTATTGGAAATTGATTGTCAAGACATACAAACATATTATAGTTATAGCAACAATACGGGAAATGTGTAATCCCATTCTATTCAGTTGCAAATTTAGTAATAAAACGGCAAAAATCAATTCATTACCCATAACTTTTATCAATTATTTGCAGTTTGACCCACTACTTCCCCAAATAATAGGCAAATCAATCTGTATTAGGAGTATTTGATAGAATATAAACTGTTCAATTTGAGACTGAAGGATGGTTAAATTTATGTCTTTTTTACAATTTCGGATAATTTGTGGTTTATCTTTGTTGCTCATTCTTGCATCCCTTTGGTGGCGAGCGAAGTTTGGCCGTACGAATTCTTGTCTTCCTCCTGTAACATTCTCGCTTTCTGCCTACTATATAATAGGAAGAAATAACTATCTTTGCACTGTGGAATCGTGGCGGATAATGACCGAGGATTACTTTTTTTGAAAAAAGTTTGGATTTCTTGTTTAATTGCGAGTCGTTTTTTCGTTATATAAGTGTAATGACACAAGAAGAGTTCATACATATTGCAAACGAAATGCGTACAAAGGCCGTCTCTGTAGCACAACGATGCGGATATACGCAGGACGATGCTGAGGACATCGCACAGGATGTGATGATCAAGCTTTGGTGTCTGCATGAGAAGATTTCTGATGCAGTATGTATGAATGCCTTGGTCTCGATTACAACGAAGCACGTATGCATCGACCGTTGGCGCACAATGCACATCCATGAGGACATGGGTAAGACAACTCCGATTGTGGATGAAGATACAATGTATGACCGTCTGGAATACGCAGAGTTGGAGCAATGGATGGGCAAGCAGATTGACGGCCTACCAACCACATCGCGAATCGTGCTAACGATGCGACAGTTGGAGCACCGAGAACTAGGCGAAATCGCAGACATTCTGGGCATCAAGCAAACATCCGTCTCAACGCTACTCGCACGTGCACGAAACGAATTAATGAACAAACTAAAAAGGAGGAACAGATAATGAAAAGACAGTACGACAAACAGGAAATCACTCGCATCCTCGGCAAGTTCATGACTGGCGAAACCAGTTTGGAAGAGGAGCAGATACTGGCACAGTATTTTCGCACCCATAACGTGGGCAACGAATGGCAGGAATACAAGGAAATGTTTGCACTCTTCGACAACGGAGAGGTGGACATCGAAGCAGACGATGGATCCAATCAAGCATTCGATGACGACAATGAAAAGGTAAAGATACTACCCAAAGTCGTCAACGAAAAACCTAAGATTATTCCTATCAGGTGGCTCATTACTGGTGTTGCCGCAAGCATTCTGCTGTTGTTGGCGCTCCATTATAAAGGTAATGATGTAAAGCCTGAGGCACAGCCAATGGTGGCACAGCATACGGAGCAACAAAACAGCACGAAGAAAGCCGAAGAGGTACACCAGATACAGGAGGCCCCGGTCGTGGCGCAGTCAACGACAGTCAAGCGAATGAGGAAAGCGACGACGACGGTGAGTACCAGTCGTCCAAGAGTAGCACCTTCCGTTCCGCAGACCGACATGGCACAAGCCACAATGATGGTTATAGATGACCCTGCCGAACAGATTCAGTCCGAATTCAAAGCACAGACGGAATCTGCTCGTCAGCGAGGCGAGCAAGTGATGCTCCATGTAGCAGCACTCAGCCAGCAAGAGACAGATAATTACCAAATAATAGAATTCTAAAACCAGCAAGGAATATGAAACAAATAATAATCACCGCCATGATGCTATTGACATGTATGTTAAATGCATCGGCCCAGGAACAAACCAAACTCGACAAGATGTTTAACGAGTTGAAACCCCTCATTCAGAAAGGCATCAATACAACAAGAGGGAACTATGGCAAAAGACAGACCACGACTGTCAGTAAATTCACCATCAGCTTCAACGAATACTGCTCAAGTATTTGTGGTGAAGATGGGGAGTTCTATATGGATTCCATTTGGAACGAGAAAACATTCAACAAGACTGACAAAGAAACAAAAGAGCGTATTCTAAATATCGTCCGTCACCATCTTGACTCCATCATGCCGATGGCCGAGGAGTGTTACCATTTTGAGTCTCATAATCAGGGTATAGACACCATCCGATACTCCATTTGCCTGCACAGCGGAAAGAATCAGACCAAGCATTGCGACAGCAAACAAGGCGACTATTCCTACGATGAAGTGCCCGGCACCGAGACCGTCTCGTTCTCTTACGACTCCAAACTGAAACATTGCGGACGGCACTTTCAGGGGGAGGGACTTCTGAAATACTCGAGGACAGAATCTGTACCGAATCGGGATGCCGAAAAAAAATCAATACCTTTTGAGTGGGCGCAATACATGCAGACTATCGTACCCCTGTTGGACCAGCAGGGTGTCATCCAGCGCAAGTTCCGTTGGGTACAAGACTTTACCAAATGTGATCCCACGATAGATTATATCTTCGGAACGACCATCTATCTTGGCGATGGCAGACACAATGTGGAAGGCGAGACGAATGGTACGATGTATTTTATTCCCCGCGACCAAAAGGCATTGGCCGACTCCATACTGAAGAAGGTTGACTTTGCCACCCAGACCTATATCTATCAGCATCCCGAACAGATGTATGTCTATCGGTTTAATCCCCTATTCCATTCAATTACCCCACCTCAGGAATATCAATATCATGAGTTGCTGAGGACTTGGGCCAATGAATCAAATCCATACAACCACTTCCTTATTGTCTGCTCTGACGTGCGCGGCTATTACTTTGTTGTCTGTGAGACTCGAGGTGCCATGTGGTTTCCCCGAGAATGGGGCGTGCTGAAAAGCTTTGTCAATGGCAAGAAGGTTTATATTAAGGGAATGGAACCGAAGAGATAAATAATTACGACAGATTTTGATTCACAAATTTCCCGGGACATGGCATGGGACGCAGTGATGCGTCCCGTGCTTATGCCTGATAACAAATAAAACGAAATGAATATGAAGAAAACAATCATCACCATCCTGCTCGCCCTCGTCGCAATGACGGGGCAGGCAAAAAAAACAATCGTATGGGAAAACCCATCTGTTGCTTATTCTGCCATTCCGTATTTTCAAATCCAGAAGGTGGAAATGACGAAGGAAAAGACTGCCATGTATGTCAGGATGGCTCTTTTACCAGGTTATGGCTTCCGAATCAGCGAAGACAGTTATCTGCAAACAAATGGGAAGCAGTATCACATCACTGGAAGCGACAGCATACCATTGGGAGGAGATTACATCATTTTGGACGACACTGGAAGGAAAAACTTCATTCTCTATTTCAGGCCATTGCCTTTGGACACGAAGGAATTTGACTTCTTGGAAGGTTTGGCGAAAGGCGACTACAAAGTGTTTGGCATCCACGACAAGGACTACACGATGCCTCCCGCTTCCGTGCCAACTGAATACATGGCCGATGATGATGGGGAAGGATTGGCGGAACTGAAGTTTGACGCTACGCCTGCCACCATTCATTTCAAGTCGTTGAATTATCGTAAGGGAATGAACACGGAGATTGATGTGCAATATGTAGATTTGAAGAATCCTGCAAAGCCTATGGATGTCGAAACGTATTTGAACGATGATGGTGAAGCCAGTCTTAGCCTCCCCATATGCCTGCCTCAAATTGTGTGGATCAATATCGTTAACATTCCATGGAGTTCAATGAGTTGTGTATATCTTTCACCAGGTAAGGAAGTGACCGTCCTTGTTGACATGCTGCACGATGACAGCAGGGCCAATAGCAAGATTGTAGGTGCCAAAGGCTATCACGCTAGGTTTGGCAAAGATTGGTATCAGTCTGCTTATGACGAGGACACAGAAAATGGTCCTCAGAAACCTACTATTAAAAAGGAAGACATTCACGATGTGCAGACGTTGATAAGATATTGTGATGAAGAACGGGAGAACTACGACAAATGGATAAAGAACTCAAACTATTGCAAGGCAATCAAAGAGTATTTGACACAATACGCATATTCCCCGTTATTCATGTTTGAAGGCGAACAAGATTCCCTGTCCAAAACAAAAGGATTTACTGACTATGTGCTTAAGTATTATACAGGGAATCTATACAAGAAGAATATCGTTTTCAACAATGAATACCCAAGAGCCAGCAAATACTATGCAATGACTGATGCACGAGGATTCAATGCCGACCTTGCCCGCTATTGTTACTATCTGCCACAGGTGCTTGACTCCAAACAATTAGCGAAACCACTCATTGAGGACAAAAACCTTTCCGACCTTTACGACAAATATGTGGCAGAATATCAAGCGACCATTACAGCAAATAAACATGGGCTTGCCGACAACATCCACTACCTCGACATGACGGACGTGGCTCCAGAAAACACGCTGCAAACTATCCTCGATAGATACAAAGGCAAGACCATCCTCATTGACATCTGGGCTACTTGGTGCGGTCCATGTAAATTTGGGCATGAGAAGATGAAACCGCTCAAAGAAGAACTTAGCGACAAGGACATCGTATATGTCTATCTCACCTCGCCTACTTCGAATTACGAGGAATGGAAAAAATACATTGCTGACATTTCTGGCGAGCATTATTTCCTGACCGAAGAGCAGTATCGCTATATCTCAAAGCAATATGGATGCACTGGCATTCCCTTCTATGCAATCTATAACAGCAAGGGTGAACAGACTTATAAACAACAAGGCTTTTCTAGTGTTGAAGCAATCAGAGAGGCTTTGGAGAAAGCACTGAATATGAAATAAATGAAACAGACCAATGAACAAGAAAGCCATCATCTCCATCCTCCTCGCAGCAATATTCGGGCTGGCATCATGCAATAGAGACAGCAACTACGAAGACAAAGTAGAACAAGTAACTGTTTATGTATCTGCTGAAACAAGTTTGTTTTATAATGTTCCTAACACCACGCTCGAAGAAGGGATGATGATTCGGGTCGACGGTGAGAATAATTACATTTGCGTTGCCTTCAATACAATTGCGGGGTTTACCTACGAGAAAGGTAATGAGTACGAACTGTTAGTGAAGAAAACCAAACTCGCCAATCCTCCAAAGGATTCTGGAAGTATCAGGTATGAACTCATTCGAATTGTATCGAAGAAAAAAGTCATGGCAGAATAAATAAATAGTGTCGAACCCTCAAACGAAGGAATGTGTTATGAGTCCATAATTATTTTGTAAAAATGTGTCGGAATGTGAAGGAAAAATTGTACCTTTGCACCCAAAGACATATAATAAGACGAAGCAACCGCAGCTATCCAATAGTTTTCGAACGGCAATTCAATAAACTTTAGCGGGATAAGACGGCTGCCTGCTCACGACTCCTATACAACGGAGACGTGGGCTTTGGCAGTATCAACACCCGCAAAGGCAAGCCGGCCTGAAAACAACGTTGAGACCCCAAATCCACCCACGTCCTCCGTTTCTTTTCTCTTTCGCCTCACGGCGTATTATATGTGTTTATTATCAGAAATTTAACGGAAAACGTGAATATGAATCACAATGAAGAAGTCCCAGACTTTCTGGGAGGACTCGGCGACATGCTGCCCGCCGATGTCCTGAAGAAGGTGAACGAACTGCTGGAGCAACTCCACCGCAAAGACATTGATCACCAAGGCAGCCCCGTGTTCATCTATGCCCCAGGCAGCCAGTATGTGGATCATGTGGATACGCAGAACTTCTATGGGGACGCTTGTACCAAAAAGAAGACCCTCCCCGACCCTCCCTGTGTAGGGAGGGAGAAAGGAAACATAGACGCACCTACCCTACCCCCTTTATTACGCACCGATAAAGCGATGGTGCTATGGCAGAAAGCTCAGGATGCGGGCTATGTGGATGCTAACTATCAACCGCTTATTTCCCGAACGCAGGCGGCACTGCTGGCCGATGCGATAGCGGAGCGGTTGGGCATCAAGGAGAAGTGGAAGGTGTTCGAGGGGCTGTGGAACAGGAAGTATATGCGGAGTGATTACAATTTGGCCCTCACCAGAAAGGGATCACTCGACTTTCAGGACGAACTGAAGCGGCTATTTGGTTAGGAAGCAAAAAGTCCCGGTGCTCGCTCATCGGGACTTCTCGCTGGCCATAGTGTTTCCTATATTACTCTTAGTCTTTCAGACAGCCTATGGGAACCACAAACACGCCGTCTGGCCGTTGGTAAGCATACGGCCCGACAGCCGTAACGACCATCATAAACGATGGATTCTTCATCTTTGTAGTATCAATGGTCTCTGCAAGTGTTTTCAAAGCTTCAGCACCATCGTTTATCAGTTTCTCTCCACCTAATTTCACTTCTATCAGCGCGTATGTCCCGTTTCTGCGATGCAGCACCGTGTCGCACTCCAGTCCAGAACTGTCGCGATAGTGATACAGTTTTCCATCAAGTGCTTCTGCAAAAACACGTAAATCACGGACGGCCATATCTTCGAAGATGAGTCCGAAGGAGTCCAGGTCATTCATCAGATCGTTAGGACCTAAGCCCAGTGCAGCAGTACCGATACTGGGGTCAACGAAATGGCGAGTATCACTGGTCCGAATAGCCGATTTACTGCGGATATTAGGATTCCAAGCTTCGAGGTCTTCAATCACGAAAAGTTTCTTCAGTGCCTTGATATAATCAGCCACGGTATCCTCATCAAGCGTATTGGCATCGTTCGATAGCATATCGGCCTTGATGGTGCCGTATGACACCTGTTGAGAGATGTTTCGTGCATACGACCGCAACAGCAGTCTGGCACGCTCTGCACTGCGCTTTACACCATCCACTCGCTGTATGTCACGCTCGGTCACGTCATCAACATAGCCGAGTGCCTGATCCAAAGCGATATCACCTGCGAGCAGTGTAGCCTGTGGCCAGCCGCCGCGACAGGCAAGATAAGCCATCTGCTGCAGGTCAATATTGTTAGGTCGTGGCTCGAAGGTCCCACCGTCGAATAGATTCTTTAAACTGACGCTGCCACTCGATTCTCCCGATTCAAACAAACTCATCGGACGCATCTTTATTCTTGCAATGCGCCCTGTACCGCTATGTGTTGTTTCGTCTGCTTGAGGAGCCACTGTAGACCCTGTCAGGATAAACTGTGAAAAGGCTTCTCTCTTATCCACCTCATTTCGTATGCTATCCCATAGTTCTGGTATCGTCTGCCACTCGTCAATCAGTCTAGGTGTTTCGCCCTGTAGCAGTGTCTTTGAACTGATTTCCATCATCTGTCTGCTTTGCTTCAATACCTCAGTGTCGCCCAAGTCAAGCAGGCTTTTGGCCTGCTGACGAGCGGTAGTTGTCTTACCGCACCATTTCGGGCCTTCTATCAATACGGCATCCTTGCCCGCCAGTTTACGAACCAGCAGTCTATCGGCTATTCTTGGTTTATACATATTGCCCATCTTTCGTTTGCTACTTAATTTGACGGCAAAGATACTGATAATTATTGAATTATACAAATCTTTTGATGCTTTTTCGGTTGTTTGTGGCGATTTTGTTCGGTCGTTTGTGACAGTTTTATTCGGTCGTTTGTGAAGAATTCGTTCGGTTGTTTGTGATAATTGACAGACCGTAGTACCCACGCGTAGCACCCCTAAGGGGAGTAGTAATCGGAGATTATTCGTAACTTCGCAGCGTAAAAGTTTAACAAGCGAATGAAGTTATGGATAAGAATGTAATGAGCCAGTTGGATGCAGAACTGGAGCATGCGGGCGAGGAGACGGCGCTGAGTCCGAAGATGCTGTTGCTGGAACAGTTGAGGATTACGCCGGAGAAGCAGTTGAAGCCGATGGAATTCCTGTTCCAGTTGTTCGGCAAGCCGTGCTTTCCGAGACGGGAACTGGTGGCGATAACGGGTAAGGCGAAGTCGGGTAAGACGTTTGTCACGAGTATGCTGATGGCAGTGGGCAGCCTCACCCCCAACCCCTCTCCAAAGGGCGAGGGGAGTATATACCAACTGCCTTTGAAAAGGATGCGCGAGGAACCGTTCAAGGTGATGTGGTACGACACGGAGCAAAGCGACGAATCAACTCAAGATATTCTGAATAACCGCATCATTCGTCTGCTTAATAACACGAACACGAATCTCACTAATCCCACGAATAATTCGTGTAATTTGTGGTCAGAAAAAAGCATCGACGTGTTCAACGTGCGAGGGGTGCCATGGAAGGAACGGCGCGACCTGTTGCGCGAGGCTGTGACGAGATGCAAGCCCGACCTGGTGATTGTCGATGGCATCCGCGACCTGGTGAACGACATCAACGACGGCGTACTGGCACAGGAAGTGATGGAGGAACTGATGCATCTGGCCACGGAACACAACTGTTGCATTGTGTGTGTACTGCACCAGAACAAGAGCGGCGAGGACCACAACCTGCGCGGATGGATTGGTACGGAACTGATGAACAAGGCCTTTGAGGTGTACAGTTGCGAGAAACTGCTACCGCAGCGCATCTTCTCATTGGAGCAGACGCTGACGCGCAAGTACGACATCGAGCGCACAATGTACTTTGAGGTGGGCGACGACGGTCTGCCTGTATCATGTGGTGTGCCGACAGACGGGGGCAGCAAGGACAAAGCGGATGGTTATCCGCAACTGAATGCCGACTATATCCGCCACGACGAGCAAGACCAGTGGCAGGTGGATGTGCGGCGGCTCTTCAGCGATGCCATTGGTGGGCGGCAACAGGTGACGGGTGCGGAACTGCGCTCGGAGGTGTGCCGACTGTCGAACATCCGTTCGTGGAAGTTCTATAACTCGCTGTTGGAGCAGGCTGTCAACGGTGAGGTTATCATGAAGTCGTACGACCATGCGGCTCACGTCATCTATGCCCTGAGACCGCAGGCTCCCGTGCAGACAGAACTGTATCAGGACGGCGAGCCCTTCTGATTGCGTGCCACACTTTGCACCTTTAGGTCAAAGAAGCCCCTCACCCCCTCCATATTTCCGTCCCCCTATATGGGGGACTCCAATATGAGGGGAGGGCTTCCTCAGGGATGGAAGATGTAAGAAGTATGATGTATGAAGATGGAAGAGGTATTTTCGAATACGTTTAAGGCGATAAGGAAGCGGCTGGACGAGCGGCGGGCCGAGGGTCGGCGGCTGTGGCAGCAGCGACTGGGTACGGCGTCGGAGTTTTGCCGGGCGGTGGTCAGCAATGGCTATCTCAGCGAGGAGCAGATGCAGCGGGCGGCACAGCGCTACCGGCTGGGAGCCAGTCGCGACGGCGGGGTGATCTTCTGGCAGATTGACGAGTTCGATCAGTTGCGCGACGGCAAGATCATGCACTACCGCCCCGACTGTCACCGCGACCACGGCCGCAAGCCGACATGGACGGCCTACCTGCTGCGCAAGCACGGCCAACTGCCGAAGGATTGGAACACCGACCACTGTCTGTTTGGACTGCACCTTTTATCGACCACAGATTTCACAGATGGCACAGATGCTTTAACCACGAATTGCACGAATTACACGAATTTGGCTGCGCAACCAGAAAATAATCTGTTAAATCCGTTTAATCTGTGGTCGAATAAAACAATCGCCGTGGTGGAGGCTGAGAAGACTGCCGTGATCATGTCGGAGGTGAAGCCTGAATATATTTGGCTGGCCACAGGCGGCAAGACCGAACTCAACGTCGCCAAGTTGCGCCCCCTCGAAGGCCACCGCATCATCCTCTTCCCCGATACCGACGAGGACGGCCGGACCTACCGCGACTGGTACGACATCGCCGAGGCCGCCAGCGACGTGTTCGGGCACCCTGTCACCGTCAGCAGCATCCTGGAACAGCGCGCCACCCCTGCCCAGAAAGCCGCCAAGATCGACCTCGTGGACCTGCTCTTCCCTGAGCCGTAAGTATGATGTTATGTCTACGGAAGTATGGCACTTAGGTAATGAAAGTATGATAGTTATGAAATGAAAACAAGATAGTTATGAAAGCAATGACGAAACAACAACTGGCCCAGTGTGCGGGCGTGACGGTGCGGACGCTGTTCAACTGGTGCAGACCATACCGCAAGGAACTGACACGGATGGGACTGAAGCCTGGCATGAGGGTACTGCCACCGCACATTGTGAAATGGATAGCAGACAAGTTCTGCATCGATCTGGAAACGTAGTCACACTGTTGGCTACGTTTTTTTCGTCTTTATCTTGCGTTATTCCGCGTTATCTGTACAAGCCTGCACGAAGCGGAAATCGGGGTTCCCAGATGTTGTACCTTTGCCAATGCATTTGATCAATTGCATTATGTCTAACCAACACAAAAACTAAACGATTATGATTTTGTATGTATTGAAACAGAACAAGAACCGGAAGTCTCCGGCGTTCGGCAAATGGTTTGCCTTCCCCGTGATCGAGGAGACCATCGACCTGGATGCGCTGGCCGAACACATGTCGAACCACAACACACCGTACTCAAAGGGCGCCATCAAGGGGATGCTCACGGACATGGTGTCGTGCATCAAAGAACTGCTGCTGGAGGGTAAGAACGTGAAGATTGCCGACCTCGCCATCTTCTCACTAGGCATCAAGAACAGCAAGGGCGGTGCCCTCAGCGAGGAACTCTTCACCGTGACGAAGAACATCAAGGGCGTCAAGCTGCGTGCCCGTGCTACCGGTGAGCTGATCACCAAGAGCCTGAACCTAGAGGCTACGCTGAAGAAGGCCAGCGCCACCACGAAGAGTAATGGTACCACGAATACCACGAACGGTGGTGGAGGTACCACGAATGATACGACTTCCGGTGGCGGAACCACGGAGAACGGAAATACGGAGAACCAGGGCGGCGGTGACAACGGCGGCGGCATGGACCAGAACTAAATTTGTATTCACCTTTTAACAAGTAGAAAATGATGAAATTATTTAAGGACATGAAACGCTGGAAGACCATTATCCAGTTCATCATCACCGTGTTGACGGCCATTATCAGTTCATTTTTCGTACAGTCATGCGGTACATTGATCTGATTGTCGTCCACTGTTCAGCCACGCGCTCGAACCAGAACTTTCCCGTGACAGCCCTCATCCGCTGTCACGCGGAAAGGTTCGGATTCACGGGCTATCACTACTACATCACCCGCGACGGCCGGACCTACCAGACGCGCCACGAACAGTTGGTGGGCGCCCATGCCGTAGGCTACAACCAGCACTCGCTCGGCGTCTGTTACGAAGGAGGCCTCGACGAGCACGGCAATGCCGCCGACACCCGCACGCCCCGCCAGAAACGCGCCCTGCTGCGCCTGCTCCGTCGCCTGAAGAAGGCCCATCCCGATGCCCGCATCCTCGGCCATCGCGACCTCCCCAACGTCCACAAGGACTGCCCCTGCTTCGATGCCATTACAGAGTATTCGAGCCTGTAATCCTGGGTGCAGCGTCGCCATCCGAGGCCCCGCCCCTCAATGTCTAACCCTCAAACATCGAATGATCATGCATTACATCAGAGACCAACAAAACAGATCATAGGAGCCCAAGCGGCTCCTTTTTTCATAATATTTCTCAAAACTTGGCACAAAAATAATCATTTATGACCAAAAAGCGCTACTTTTGCAACATGCTTTATAATATTATGACTCAAAAAGAAACAATTACAACATAAAACAAAGAGACTTATGAAAATGCAATTTGTAATTACAGCCTATGACGGCGAAGGAATGCTGGACAAGAGGATGGAGCTTAAAGCTTGCCCCTTCCAAGTGGACGACTATGCCAAGTTTGCCGGTGAACTCGACACGATTATTGAAACATTAAAGAATAAGGAGAAATAGAATTATGGCCAACACCAAACGATTCCATAGACATTTTGAGACTCCAGGGCTGCCGCTCTACTGGATTATCATCGGCTATCTGCATCCTGACTGCCTGAAGTGTGGCAAGTGTACTCTGGCCTGCCCAACGAAGATAATGACTTTGAAGCATTAAGTAATGAACAAAGACGAGAAGCGAGAATTACGGCGCAAGCGGCTGATGGAGAACAAGGCCTATCAGACGATGTACGGGCTGACGCGCTACATGGATCGATACTATCTCGATGCACTTATTGGCATCATTCCTGGTTGGGGTGATGCCATTGCCTTGCTCAGCGTTGTGCCGTTCGTCTATTTCTCGTCGAGAGTCATCAAGAGCATTCCTCTTACATTGGCCGTCCTGAATAATGCCCCGACCGTGAGAGGCATCAGGCTAAGCAGCATGGCTGCGATAAAAAAGCTTTTGTAAGTCATTGTTTATCTGATATAATCGCAGCCTTGCGGGCTTCTTTCCAACGGGGGAAGAACTTGTCCATCAGGGCATGGAAACGGGCGTTGTGGCTTGGTTCCAACAGATGGCACAGTTCGTGAACCACCACGTGCTCGACACACCATTCCGGCAACAGCAGCAGATAGGCCGAGAAGCAGATGGACTTATTTTTGACATTACAGACACCCCAACGCGAAATCATCGCCTTGTAACGTACTGCGGATGGTTTCACGCCCATCTCCTTGGAGTGGCGGTCCACCATTGGCTCTATCAAGGCTTTCAATCGCCGCAGGGCATCGTCAGCCTGTTCTCTCGTCTTCAGCGGCAACTGATTATAAAAGTCAGCCCTACGCTTCTGGCTCTCACTGGTTTTCTTACGTGCCTTGGCTATCCACTCGCGGTGTTCTTCAATGAATCGCTCCACCTCTTTCTTAGGCATACCAATAGGTGCTGACACATGTACATCGCCGTTCTTCACGATGCGCATTGACAGCCTCTTGGTTCGCCTGTATGTCACCTGTATAGCCATATCAATCAAGAAAAAAGTATCCTTCACACCAGGCTTTCACGGCACGCTGGCCGCCTATTCTGAATGCATTCATCATATTTTAATTGTTCGTAGCTGCAAAGGTACGAATAAGCGAGCGAAATACAAAAGGAAAACTTGTTTTTCTTTTTATTTCCAAGCGAGAGTACCTTCTCGCATAGCGAAAAGGTACGATTGCAACGCCACACTTTGACCTAAAGGTGCAAAGTGTGGCGTTGCAATGAGATTTGCTCGAGCTCGCTCACGTTCGATAAAGCATGAGCGAGCTCTGCTTTATTCTCACTTAATCACGACCTTCTTTCCTTTGTTGATGTAGATACCCTTTTGCGTGGGTCGGGCGTTCAGCTTACGACCATCGAGGGTGTACCAATTTTCTGATTGAACATTGGCCATTGACCATTGAACATTCTTGACTTCCGTCGAGCCGCTTTCGTCGAGCCACTGGAAGTACTCGCCGTAATCACCGGTGGTGGTAAGGGCGAGGTAGAAGGACGTTCCCACAGCAATATGGTCGTCGGTCAGGCTGTCGTCAATCCTGTAGATGGTGCCTTCGCTGTCGGGATGGGCATCGTGGAATGCGAGGTAGTTGCCGTAAGGCACCACCATATCACCCTTTGAGTGGACGAACTGTATGCGGTGCTTGGGTTCCCAGCCGCTGCTGACGCTGTTGTCAACCAGCGCCCGGTGCAGGTCCTTGAAGGCATTGCCCTTCTCCGTGGGCACGGCGTTGAAGTTGGAGGCATTAGTCAGATAACTATAGAAGCCGGGTGTAAAAATCTTGTCGAGGCGGCCCCAGACGCGATCCTCCTTGGGCGACTGGAACATCTCTGCCACCTGCTCCTTGGTATAGGTGCGTCCATTGGCCTCGAAGCCCTCCTGCAGTTGTTCGTACCACTTCTCATGGATTTGGTTGATGGTGAAGTCCTTGCTCGCCAGCCAGTCCATGATGCCCGTGTCGAGGAACTGCTGTGAGAGATACTCCGACAGCTGGTGGTTCTTCATGTCGGGGTGCGTGTCGATCATGCCCTGGATAATCATGGGTATCACCATCGGCATGGTATTGATTCCCTTGCGATGGTCGGTCTCCACACCATAGCTGTTGCCATCGTCCTCTATGTAGTAGCGCATGGTGGCAATGAGGTCATAAGGGCCGTCGCCGCAGATGGTACCACGGTAGCGCAACGCCTCGTCCAACCCATGCTGCTCGATGTATCGCTGATAGGCCACGGCCACGGCGCCTCCCTGTGAATAGCCGAAGCCGAAGGACCGCCAGTCGTCCTTGAAAGGCAGCGCGCGCTTGTCGTTGACGTGTTTCTGGTAAAGTTTCAGTCCGTAGTCCACGGCATCCATCACCTGCTGGGCGGTCAGTTCCTGCGCCAGATAAGGATGCGGCAGGTCTTTAGTGACGCCATAGCCCTCATAGTCGGGGGCAATGATGATGGCATGGCTGATGAAATCCTGAGTCGGGTCCAGTTCCATCGCGTATTTCTCCTTCAACAGAATGCCGAAAAGCGCCAGTTCCTTCAGGTTGAGATTCGATGAAGGACACTCGTTGTCGGAGGTAATGGTGAAGTGGCTGTAGATGTGGAGCGACTCGATGGCGTCGGTCTCCTTGGGTTCTGTAGGGGTCCAAGCGACGAGTGCCGACGAGAGCACTATGTCCTCACCCGCAGCATTCTTCGACGGATAGTTGAAGACGTAAGTCGTGGCTTCGTTGAGGATTTTCAAATATTTCAGACTGTCGGAAATCTCGGCAGCCCACGCGCCGCTGGCAAAACTGCTCAGGAGGGCAATCATCAAGTAAAAGTTTCTTTTCATACGCAATATTTTGTTTATTAGTTATCAATGATGCCTGCAAAGATACGAATAAATTCCCATACCGCCAAGCGATATGTGATTTTTTTTGCTCATCGTTTGGTGGGCTCGTTTTTTATTATTAAATTTGCACCGCGATGAAGAAGATGAAGAAGAAACTCAATAAAACAGAAGGATTATGGATTGGTTACACATTGCAGCAGTAGTGGTATTAATCGTTATCGGCGTCGTGATTTACCTGAAGAAACGAAACGAGAAGAATTATGAATAAGACCGTACTGGTTGTTCTGTTTCTGCTGACAATAGCGCTCGCGGGGCATGCCGATACCGATCAGGAGGCGGCAACACGCGTGAAATACAAGGGAACACCCGGGTTTATCTACCGACTCTATCTGACAGACAAGCAGGAGTCGGCACACCTGTTGGCACACCCTACCCGATTTCTGTCGCGACGCAGCGTGGAACGGCGCAGACGACAGGGGCTGACGGTGGACTCCACCGATCTGCCCGTCAGTCGCCGCTATGTCCGCCTCATCGAAAACAAGGATGTCAGCATCGTCGGCCAAAGCCGTTGGCAGAACACCGTGCTGGTGCGCGTCAAGGACTCGACGCTGATTCATCGTCTCCGCCAGCTGCCCTGCGTAAGAGATAGCCGGCTAGTGTGGCAGTCGCCCGACTCGGTGCCCGCAGGGACGCTGAAGGTGAAGGTGCACGAGCAGTTCGAGGAACGTGACAGCACGCCCGGCAATGTCTATGGCACGGCAGCAGGTCAGATTACGACGGTGAAGGGTGAGCGGCTGCACAGCATCAGTCTGCGCGGCGAAGGGATGATGATTGCCGTCATCGACGGAGGATTCAAGAACGTGGACAAGATTCCCGCCTTCCAGCGTGTGGACATTCGCGGCAGCCGCGACTTCGTCAATCCTGAGGCACCCAACCTGTTCAACGGTATCGACCACGGTACGAAGGTGCTGTCGGCAATGGCCGTCAACGTACCTTATTATTATATAGGCACGGCTCCCAAGGCCAGCTACTGGCTCCTGCGCTCGGAAGACCAGCAGACGGAGCAGGAGGTGGAGGAAGACTATTGGACGATGGCCGCCGAGTTTGCCGACTCCGTGGGTTGCGACCTCATCAATTCGTCGCTGGGATACAACGAATACGACCACCCGGGGATGACGTACCGCCTATGGCAGCTCGACGGCAGGACGGCATTCGTCAGCCGCTCGGCATCGATGCTGGCCGCGAAAGGTATCATACTGGTCAATTCGGCAGGCAATTCGGGCATGGGGACATGGAAGAAAATCGGTGTGCCAGCCGATGCCGACCACATCATGAGCGTCGGAGCCGTTATGGATAGCAAGCCCCACAAGATAGCCCCCTTCAGCAGCGTCGGTCCCACGCAGGACCAGCGCATCAAGCCCGACGTGGTGGCCATCGGAGCCCCCACGCGGCTGGTGAACGGCCGTGGCGTCATCATGAGCGATATGGGAACGTCGTTTGCGGCTCCCGTCATCTGCGGACTCATGGCGTGTCTGTGGCAGGCGATGCCTGAGAAGAGCGCCAAGGAAATCATCAACCTCGTCAGACAGTCGGGCGAAAACAGCGAACATCCTGACAACGTCTATGGCTACGGCATGCCCAACTTCTGGCGGGCGTATATGATAGGGAAAGCAGAGGTGAGAGGTGAGAGGTGAGAAGTAAGAGATATGAATAGTGAAACGCGACTGACACTGGTTGAACTCAACGGCCTCGTGCGCGATGCCATCGAGAATGCCCTGCCCGAGGAATATTGGGTAGAAGCGGAACTGTCGGAGTGTCGCGAGCACGGAGGGCATTGCTATATGGAGCTTATAGAGAAGGACGAACACTCCGCCACCCCCGTGGCACGAGCATCGGCCAAATGTTGGCGGCAGACGTGGGTGATGGTCAAGCCCTATTTCGAACGCACCACCGGGCAACAGCTGCGTGCCGGCATGAAGGTGCTGCTGCGCGTCTATGCCCAGTTTCACGAAGCCTACGGATTTTCGTGGATTGTCAGCGACATAGACCCCACCTATACCCTCGGCGATATGGCCCGCAAGCGTCAGGAGATTATCCGTCAGCTGAAGGAAGAGGGTGTGTTCGACCTGCAACGTGAACTGCGCATTCCCACTTTCGCCAAACGCATAGCTGTCATCTCCGCAGAGCATGCCGCAGGCTATGGGGACTTCTGCCGACAGCTGGAGGACAACGACTACGGCTTTAAGTTTGACGTGACGCTATTCCCCGCCATCATGCAAGGCGAGCAGGTAGAAGCATCCGTCGTTGATGCCTTGAACGAGATATACCAACGCATCAGCGATTTCGATGTGGTGTGTATCCTGCGCGGTGGCGGTGCAACGGCTGACCTGAGCGGTTTCGACACGCTGGCGTTGGCCGAGAACGTCGCACAATTCCCGTTGCCCATCATTACGGGAATCGGTCATGAACGCGACGAGAGCATTCTTGACATGATCAGTAATACCCGCGTAAAAACACCCACAGCCGCTGCGGCCTTGTTGACAGACAATCTCCTGCGCGTCCTGGAACGGCTGGACGATGCCAGCCAGCGCCTGAGTTATGCTGTCAACCAACGGATAAACAGCCAAAAGACAAGAATGGCGACGCTGACGACACTCATCCCCACCCTCGCCCTGCGAATAGTAAGCGACCAGCGCCACCGCATCGAAACAACAAAAAGCCGCTTGCCCATAGCCATCGAGCGACGACTGACCAATCAGAAGCACTTGTTGGAAAGCCTCAGCCTGAAGTTGCAGGGCTTCGACCCGCAACTATTGCTGAGTCGCGGCTATAGCATTACGCTGAAGGACGGACGGGCCGTGCGCGACCCACAACAGTTGAAGCCCGGCGACGAGATAGAGACAAGAGTGGAAAAGGGAACAATACGATCAGTAGTGAAGAGTTAAGAGATAATAGTAGAGATAAGAGTTATGGAAGAAAACATCAAATACGAACAGGCGCTGGCGCAGTTGGAGACCATCGTGCGCAAAATGGAAGCCAATGAGTATGATATAGACGAACTCGCTGCGCAGTTGAAAACCGCACAGCGATTGATTGCGTTCTGCAAGGACAAACTGACCAAGACAGAAGCCGAACTCCAAAAGATTCAGGCGGAGAGGGAGTAATCGCCCCCAAAGTGTCGTATGGGTACAAAATTAGCAAGAAAAAAGGGAAAATAGACATTTTTCACTAAAAAATGTTGCATAAGAGCGATATTTTGATTACTTTTGCGCACAAATAGTAAACATTATGCAAAAAACATAAACATTATGAAGAATTTAGACTGGGGTAGTCTGTCGTTCGGCTACATGAAGACCGACTACAACGTACGTTGTTACTACCGTGATGGTAAATGGGGCGAGATTGAGGTCTGCTCCGACGAGTATCTGAACCTGCACATGGCCGCTACCTGCCTGCACTACGGTCAGGAGGCATTCGAGGGCTTGAAGGCCTATCGCTGTCCCGACGGCAAGGTGCGTATCTTCCGTGTCGATGAGAATGCAGCCCGCCTGCAGAGCACTTGCCGCGGCATTATGATGCCTGAGGTGAGCACAGAGTTATTCACGGAGATGGTGAAGAAGGTGGTTCGCCTGAATCAGGAGTGGATTCCCACCTACGAGAGCGGTGCTACGCTCTATATCCGTCCGCTGCTCATCGGTACCAGCGCCCAGGTCGGTGTACATCCCGCAAAAGAATACTGCTTCTTGATTTTCGTCACCCCCGTAGGTCCGTATTTCAAGGGTGGTTTCGCTGCTAATCCTTACGTGATTATCCGCGACTACGACCGTTCGGCTCCCCTCGGCACAGGTAAATATAAGGTGGGTGGTAACTACGCTGCCTCTTTGTTCGCCAACAACCTGGCTCACGAGAAGGGCTACGCCTGCGAGTTCTATCTGGACGCCAAGGAGAAGAAATACATGGACGAGTGTGGTGCTGCCAACTTCTTCGGCATCAAGAACAACACCTATATCACCCCGAAGTCAACGTCTATCCTGCCCTCTATCACGAATAAGAGTTTGATGCAGGTGGCAGAGGACCTCGGCATGAAGGTAGAGCGTCGTCCCATCCCCGAGGAAGAGTTGGAGACCTTCGAGGAGGCAGGTGCATGCGGAACAGCCGCCGTTATTTCACCTATTTCTTATATTGACGACCTCGACACCGGCAAGCGCTACTCGTTTGGCGACAAGCCCGGTCCTATGTCGAAGAAACTGTTCGATACCCTGCGCGGCATCCAGTACGGCGAAATCGAAGACAAGCACGGCTGGACAACTGTCGTTATCGATTAACGGTTATTGGTTAATGGTTAACGGTTAATGGGCAAAGGCAAACTGGCTAAATTCGCCGATATGGCGACCTACAACAACGTCTTTCAGTACCCATACGGGGCGCTGAAAGACATTGCTTTTCCACTGACGGGCCGTTGGCGCGAGGACTATTTCCATAACGATAATCCCATCATTCTGGAGCTGGGCTGCGGTAAAGGGGAATATACTGTCGGGCTGGCAAAGATGTTTCCTGACGTGAACTTCATCGGTGTCGACATCAAGGGCGCCCGCATGTGGACAGGAGCAACGCAGGCACAGAACGAAGGTCTGAAGAACGTGGCCTTCCTGCGTACGAACATCGAAATTATCGATCGCTTCTTTGCCGAGGGCGAAGTGCAAGAGATCTGGCTGACGTTCTGCGACCCGCAGATGAAGAATCCGAGGAAGAGACTGACGTCGACGTGGTTTCTGGAGCGCTACCGCAAGTTCCTGTCGGACGGCGGTTTCGTACACCTGAAGACGGACTCGAACTTTTTGTTTACCTACACGTCTTTGCTAGTTGAGAAAAATCATCTACCCGTATTGGTAAAGACCACCGACCTGTATGCCGACGCGTGCAAGGATTCGGTTGCCGCCAGCATCCAGACGTACTACGAAGGGATGTGGATAGCCCGCGGATTGAATATCAAATACATGAAATTCTGCCTGCCTCGCGATGGAGAACTGACGGAGCCCGACGTGGAAATAGAGTTGGACGACTACCGCTCGTACCACCGCGACAAACGCAGCAGTAAAGACAAAGCAAAATAGAAACAAAATAACAAACCTAAAAAGAGAAGTGTTATGAAAAAAATTATCTGTATCCTTATGGCCGCCATGCCACTGCTGGCTATGGCTCAGGGCCGTACAAGTGTTAAGTTGGACGAAGCAGGCCAGCTGGCTTCAAAGATTTTAGAAGACGACCGGTTTAAGATTACAGAGCTGAAAGTGAGCGGACCGATGAACGGTGCCGACATCAAACTGATGCAGCAGATTGTGAACCGTACCAAGGCAAAGGAAAAGAACGGCGAATGTCTGGTGATGAGCGTCGACCTGTCGGAAGCCACTATCACTGAAGGCAAGGAAGGCATGAAGACCAAGGCCAACGAACTGCCTAACGGACTATTCTCAGGAGCCAAGGCACTGACTACGGTCATATTGCCACAGAACATCACCAACATCAGCAAAAGCTGTTTCGAGGACTGTAAGGCGCTGGTAACGATGACGATCCCCGAGACCGTCACCACTATCGATAATGCTGCATTCAAGAACTGCGAGAGCCTGTCGGCTATCAGCATTCCCGGATACGTGACCACCATCGGTAGCGAGGCTTTCGAAGATTGCAAGACGCTGGCTGTCATTGAGATTCCCGCCAATGTCAAGGAGATGGGTACGCAGGTTTTCAAGGACTGTAAGGCACTCACCACCGCCAATATTCTTGCCCCGCTGAAGAAGTTGGACAATGAAGTATTCCGCAACTGCGAGAATCTGGCCAACATACAGCTGCCCGAGACGCTGCAGGAGATTGACAACAACGTATTCCAGGACTGCAAGAGCCTGACTACCATTGTATTGCCTGACGCCACCAACGAACTTGGCAGTTCGGCTTTCCAAAATTGCAAGAGCCTCAGTTCCATCCGTATGCAGGGTGTCAGAAAGATTGGCAGCTACGTGTTCCAGGACTGCACCTCGTTGCAGGAAGTAGGTTTCGAGAACCTCTCGAAGATGGGTAGCTCTGCTTTCCAGAACTGTAACAGCCTGACCACCGTCGTACTGCAGGGTTCACTGGACGATATCAGCAGTGATGCCTTCAAGGGCTGCTCAAACCTCAACAATATCAATATCCCCGGAACCGTAAAGACTATCAAGAACAATGCCTTTGACGGTTGCCGCTCGCTGACCGCCATTGAACTGCCCAGCAGTCTGACAAAGATTGAGAGCGAAGCGTTCGAGAGCAGCGGCCTGACCAGCATCAATATCCCCACGATGGTAAAGAGCATTGGCAGCTCCGCCTTCGAGAAGTGCAGCCAGTTGACAAACGCCAGCATCGGAGGATTCATCGAGGAAGTTCCCAACGGTCTGTTCAATGGTTGCTCCAGCCTGACCAGCATCTCGCTGCCTAATACCGTCAAGAAGATTGGCACGAAGGCCTTCCAAGGCTGTATCGCAATGAGCAGTATCAGCCTGCCCGTCTCCCTGCTTACGATTGGGGACGACGCTTTCGAGAAGTGCACATCACTGACTGAGATTAAGATTCCCGTAGCCGTGACAAGCATCGGCAGCGACGCTTTCTACGAGTGTTCCATGCTGACACGCGTGGAACTGTCGGCAGCCTTGAAGAAAATCGGTGGCTCTGCATTCCAGAAATGCCCAATGCTGCGCGAGGTCGTGCTGAACTGCCCGACGCCGCCATCTATCTCGAAGAGCACGTTCAAGGACGTGGCAGCCACATTCCTGATTCCTGTTGGCAGCAAGCCCTTGTATAATAACGACAAGGACTGGCAGAAGCTTGCCACCAAGGAAAAGACAATAATGTAAACTGCATGACATTATACCCTAAGATAATTATGGATGCGCTGGCGACGGTGACGTACGCCGGCACGAAGAAGAACCTCGTGGAGAGCGGGATGGTGGCGGACCAGCCGGCCGTCAGCGCTCCGGAGAACGAGGGCGAGCCGTGGCGTGTGACGGTGGTATTGGAGTTCCCGCGGGAGACCGATCCGTTCCTGAAGTCGACTGTCAAGGCCACAGAAGCCGCCATCAAGTACCACTGCGGCAAGGATGTCGAAGTGACGATTCAGACGGAGTTCAAATCGAAGCCGCGGCCAACGGGCGACCAACTGTTGAGCGGCGTCAAAAATATCATCGCCGTAAGTAGCGGCAAGGGCGGCGTAGGCAAGAGCACGGTCTCGGCCAACCTCGCCATCGCCCTGGCACGCTTGGGTTACAAGGTCGGGCTGCTGGACTGCGACATTTTCGGTCCTTCGATGCCCAAAATGTTCCACGTCGAGGACGAGCGGCCGTATGCTGTCAAGGTGGACGGACGCGACTTGATCTGTCCGATTGAGGCGTATGGTGTGAAGATGCTGTCAATAGGTTTCTTCGTCTCGCCCGATACCGCGACATTGTGGCGTGGCGGCATGGCGACGAGCGCGCTGAAGCAATTGATTGCCGACGCCGACTGGGGCGAGCTGGATTACTTCATCCTTGACACGCCGCCGGGCACAAGCGACATCCATCTGACACTACTGCAAACGCTGGCTATCACCGGCGCCGTCATCGTCTCGACGCCGCAGCAGGTTGCGCTGGCCGACGCTCGCAAGGGTATCGACATGTATCGCAACGAGAAAGTCAACGTGCCCATCCTCGGCTTAGTGGAGAATATGGCGTGGTTTACGCCTGCCGAACTGCCGGAGAGCCGCTACTACATTTTCGGCAAGGAGGGCTGTAAGCGTCTTGCGGAAGAGATGGACGTTCCGCTGCTGGCGCAGATTCCGCTGGTGCAGAGCATCTGCGAGAGCGGTGATGCCGGTGAGCCCGCCGCGACGAGCAGCGAAACGGCCACGGGCCTGGCGTTCATCAACCTGGCGCAAGCCGTTGTCACCGTGGTGAACCGCCGCAACCGTGAGTTGCCGAAGACGAACATTGTCGGTGTGAAAAAGACTTAAATATTCGACGGCCGTAGCGCAATTCTCAATTAAAAATAGTAACTTTGCAAACGTTTCAAACGAGATTCATTACACATTATTTAAAATACAAAGCATTATGACAATTAACGAATTCAACTTTGCCGGTAAGAAGGCAATCGTACGTGTAGATTTCAACGTACCCTTGGACGAGAATGGTAAGATTACAGACGACACCCGTATCCGCGGTGCCTTGCCTACGCTGAAGAAAATTCTGGCTGACGGTGGTGCTGTCATCATCATGAGCCACATGGGAAAGCCCAAAGGAAAGGTAGACATGAAGAAGTCACTCGGTCAAATCCGTGAGGCTGTGGAGAAGGCTCTGGGCGTTCCCGTTGCTTTCGCTCCTGACTGCGCTAAGGCTCAGGATGCTGCCAAGGCTCTGAAGATGGGTGAGGCTCTGCTGCTGGAGAACCTGCGTTTCTATCCTGAGGAAGAGGGTAAGCCCGTTGGCATTGACAAGGCTGACCCCGCTTACGACGAGGCTAAGAAGGCCATGAAGGCTTCTCAGAAGGAGTTTGCCAAGACGCTGGCTTCGTATGCTGACTGCTACGTAATGGATGCCTTCGGTACCGCTCACCGCAAGCACGCTTCAACTGCTGTCATCGCCGACTACTTCGACGCTAACAACAAGATGCTGGGCCTGCTGATGGAGAAGGAGGTTCAGGCTGTTGACAACGTACTTTCGAACATCAAGCGTCCGTTCGTGGCCATCATGGGTGGCTCGAAGGTTAGCTCAAAGATTGGTATCATCGAGAACCTGCTGGGTAAGGTTGACAAGCTCATCCTCTGCGGCGGTATGACCTACACATTCGCAAAGGCTCACGGTGGTGAGATTGGCGATTCTATCGTAGAGCTCGACAAGCTGGACGTTGCTCTGGGCGTTGAGGAGCTGGCTAAGAAGAACGGCGTAGAGCTCGTTCTGGGTTCTGACTGCACCGCTACCAATGGTCTCGACTTCGACACCATGAGCGTAAAGCCCGGTGCTGAGATCATCACCTGCCCTGCCAACAAGGTTCCCGCTGGTTTCGAGGGTGTTGACGCTGGTCCTGAGAGCCAGAAGGCATTCGCCGAGGCTATCAAGGGCGCTAAGACCATCCTGTGGAACGGTCCTGCCGGTGTCTTCGAGTGCGATGCATTCACAGCTGGTAGCCGTGCCATTGGCGATGCTATCGCTGAGGCAACCAAGAACGGTGCATTCTCTCTGATTGGTGGTGGCGACTCTGTAGCTTGCGTCAACAAGTTCGGTCTGGCCGACAAGGTGAGCTACATCTCTACTGGTGGCGGTGCTCTGCTCGAGGCTATCGAGGGTAAGGTTCTCCCAGGCGTAGCTGCTATAAAAGGAAACGATTAAGTGAGTACAACAAGAGCTTGCTCTTGATGTCGAGCGTGAGTTTTCTCGAAGCGAAGCTTCAAGGGCGAGTAAACTAATTGACAAGTGACAATTAAGTTGAAACGACTTTTTATAACGATTTCGATGGCCGCGGCGCTCAGCGCTTGCGGCCATCATGCTTCTACAGCGGACGGTACGAGATAGCCCCCTACTCCAGCGGCATCATCACCTTTGAAATACCGTTCGACAAGATACGCCCGTTCCTGACCGACGAGGCCAAAACACTTTTACCTTAAGCTACGGAAGAAAAAAATATAAAACAATGGTTCTGTTTTATCATCCATTGACGCAGTTTTATCATCCATCGACGCAGTTTTATCAAACATTGACGCAGTTTTAACTTTACTCCGTACTAAAAGACGCTTTAGTCGGTACTAAAAGAACCTTTTGTCAGTACTAAATGAAACTTTTACCCGTTGGACAAACCGTGGCGCTGCCTTACTGCTTCAAACATCAGTATGGCAGCGCTAACGCTTACGTTCAGGGAATCGATTTGTCCGAGCATCGGGATGCGGATATGGGCATCGGCGGCGCGGCGCCACTGGTCGGTGAGCCCGTTGTGCTCGGTGCCCATAACGATGGACGTAGCACAAGTCATGTCAGTATCATAATAGAGGTGGGAGTCCTGCAGCTGGGCGGTGAGGATGTGGATGCCCCGCGCCTTGAGGAATGCAATGCAGTCGTCAGACGAGCAGGCCACGCACGGCACGGTGAAAGCGGCACCGACGGACGAACGAATCAGATTAGGATTATAGAGGTCGGTCAGCGGGTCGCACACAATGACGGCATCCACGCCCGAGGCATCGGCCGAACGAAGGATGGCACCGAGGTTACCGGGTTTCTCGACACTTTCGAGGACAACAATGAGCGGGCGGTCGGGGAGCTGCAAATCGTCAAGGCGTAGCGTCTTCGTGCGGACTTCGGCAATGACGCCCTCCGTCGAGCCACGATAGGCAATCTTCTCGTAAACTGCCTTCGTAACGGCAAACGAACGTATGTCGTCGGGCGCAGCGGCACCAAGGTCAGGACAATAGAATACTGTATCAATCTCGTAGCCCGCATCGATGCAGTGCTGTAATTCCTGCTGTCCCTCGACCACGAATAGCCCAGCCTTGCGTCGTTCGCTGGACTTCTGCTGGAGAGCGATGAGCAGTTTGATTTTCGGATTCTGAATACTCGTTATCTGTTCTATCATGGCGCGAAGGTACGAAGATTTTTCGGAAAGTACAACGATTACGTAAAAAAAATCGTCATTCGCAATTCATAATTCGCAATTATGTTGTATCTTTGCACCACAATACAAATAAAACAACCGACTATGCATTACAGGAAGTTAGGAAATACAGGAATGGAGGTGTCGGAGCTGGGCTTCGGCGCCTCGTCGCTGGGTGGCGTGTTCCACTCGTTTAACGAAAACCGAGGCATCGACGCCGTGTTTGCCGCCATTGACGCCGGCATTAACATCATCGACGTGTCGCCCTACTACGGCTACTACAAGGCCGAAACGGTGCTGGGCAAGGCTCTGAAGGACATTCCCCGTGACAAGTTTTATCTGTCAACGAAGGTCGGTCGCTACGGCGAGGACGGCCACAACACGTGGGACTATTCTGCCAAACGCGCCAAGGAGAGCGTCTACGAGAGTCTGGAGCGCCTGCACATCGACTACATAGATATTATTAATGTACACGACATCGAATTCCAGGGACGTATGGAGGGCGGACTGCAGAAGGTGGTCGACGAGACACTGCCCGCCCTGCACGAGCTGAAGAAGGAAGGCGTCGTGCGCCATGTGGGCATCACCGACCTGCAGCTGGAGAACCTGCGCTGGGTCATCGAGCACGCCGAGCCAGGCATGGTGGAGAGTGTCATGAACTTCTGCCACTACTGCCTGTGCGACGACAAACTCACGGACTTCATGGACTTCTTCGACGAGCGCGGCATCGGCGTGCTGTCAGCCAGCCCATTCTCCATGGGACTCTTGACCGAGCGCGGCGTGCCCGAATGGCATCCCGCACCGAAACCGCTCGTAGAAGCGTGTCGTCGTGCCGTAGAGCATTGCAAGGCGAAGGGATACCCCATCGAGAAACTCGCCATGCAATTCTCGTGCAGCAACCCGCGTATTGCCTCGACAGTATTCAGCACTACCCGCCCCGAGGCTATCAAGACAAACATCGCTTATATCGAGGAACCAATGGACGCCGCCCTCGTGGCCGAAGTCCGCGCCATCATCGGCGACCAACAGCGCGTCAGCTGGGCGAACACTTAATTCGTTATAACGGAATAACGGAATTACGACATTACGACAATGAAAATCATTGATTCTCACGCCCATTTGTGGCTTAACGTGGATACGATGGTGAATGGTTCGCCCATTCACCCCCTCGAGCCCAACCGCAGCCGCTCGCTGTTCTTCGGCGAGGAGCGCCAAATGTTGCCGCCCTATATGACTGACGGCCAGAACACTGCCGAGCGCTTCCTGTCGAACATGGACTACGCGCAGGTCTCGGCGGCCGTCATCACGCAGGAATTCATCGACGGCCTGCAAAACGACTACTTGTTAGACGTCCAGCAGCGCTACCACACCCGCTTCTTCTGCTTCGGCATGCCAGAGACGCGCCAGCCGGGGTTCCTAGCACAGGCCGAGACACTGACGGCCCAGGGTTTCCGAGGATTGAAGATTCCTGCCGCCCGCCTGCCGCAGCAGTTCCTCAATGACGAAATGATGCAGATGTTCCGTATGATGTCGCAGCGCGGCGTCATCCTCGGCATCGAACTCGCCGACGGCGATGCACAGGTCGGTCAGATGGAGGAAGTCATCCAAGAATGTCCCCAGCTGAAGATCGCCATCGGCCACTTCGGTATGGTAACACGTCCGAACTGGATGTCGCAGATACGTCTCGCCCGCCACGAGAACGTCTTCATCGAAAGCGGTGGCATCACGTGGCTGTTCAACGACGAGTTCTACCCCTTCCCCTCTGCTGTCTGTGCCATCAAGGAGGCTGCCGACGAGGTGGGTATGGAGAAGTTGATGTGGGGCTCGGACTATCCACGCACCATCACCGCCATCACATACAAGATGTCGTACGACTTCGTGACGAAGAGCAACGAACTGACGGACGACGAGAAACGCATGTTCCTCTCGGACAACGCCAAGCTGTTCTTCGGCTTCGGCGAACTCGTCGACCTACCCTATATTAAAAATATGAGTGAATAATTAAGGTAAAAAGATATGAAAGCATTACAGATTACAGAACCTTCGGTGATGAAGGTTGTAGACATGGAGAAACCCCAGTGCGGAGCAGACGAGGTGCTGCTGAAAATTCATTACGTCGGATTCTGCGGCAGCGACCTGAACACCTATCGCGGCCTCAATCCTATGGTTAAGATGCCCGTCATCCCCGGACACGAAATCGGCGCCGAGATAGTCGAGGTCGGCCGTGCAGTTCCCGAGCATTTTTGCCCGGGCATGCCCGTCACTGTCAATCCCTACACCAACTGCGGTCACTGCCCGTCGTGCCGCAACCGCCGCTACAACGCCTGCCAGCACAATGAGACGCTCGGCGTTCAGCGCGATGGTGCCATGCGCGAGTACATCGCCGTGCCCTGGCAAAAGGTCATACCTATCGGCTCGATTTCCGTCGAGCACGCCGCACTTATCGAGCCGATGAGCGTTGGTTTCCACGCCGTTAGCCGCGCACAGGTCGTCGATACCGACACCGTCATGGTCATCGGTTGCGGTATGGTGGGCGTTGGTGCTGTCGTTCGTGCCATCATGCGTGGCGCCAAGGTCATCGCCTGCGACATGGACGACGAGAAACTGGAAATCGTTCGTGGTCTCGGCGCAGAATACACGATTAACAGCGCAAAGGAAAACGTCCACGAACGGCTTCAGGAAATTACCGCAGGTGCCGGACCAGACGTGGTCATCGAAGCCGTCGGCGCGCCCGTCACTTATCAGATGGCCGTCAATGAGGTTGCCTTCACCGGCCGCGTCGTCTGCATCGGCTACGCCAAGCAGGACGTTTCGTTCACCACCAAGCTTTTCGTTCAGAAAGAGCTTGACATTCGCGGCTCGCGCAACGCACAGCCCGAGGATTTCGAGGGCGTCATCCGTTATCTGGAAAAGAACAATCCGCCGTACGATATCTTGATTTCGAACGAGGTCACACCGGAGCACGCCGAGGAAGCCATGCAGCAATGGATGCAGGCTCCCGCGAAAGTGTTCCGTATCTTGGTTAAATTTGCATAACCGTCTCACGGCCAGCCTCAATGCTGAGTTGCTGGTCACCATAATAGAGCGTGCCGCGGCCTTCCGTAGCACGCACTTTTATTTCGTGGCGGTTCATCTCGACGTGAATTATGCCATTGGGCGTGGGAACGTCGCCGGTTATCCATTCCAGGTTGCTGAGGTTCGGACGGACTTCGAACTCTTCGTAGCCGGGCTTCGTGGGACGCACGCCGAGGTAGTACTTGCCTAAAAGATAGACGGGCGAGGCTCCCCAAGCGTGGCACAGCGACTTGCCGTACGGACGGCCGTACATGGCGAGATGTTCCGCACCGCTCTCCTCGGGATTGTATTTCTCCCAAAACGACGTGGCGCCCTCGCGCAGCATGCCACCCCAATAGTCGCGGATTTCTTTTAGTACCTGTCCATGGTGACCATCAATAAGAAGCGTCTCGAGTTCGTAGAAGCGCATATAGGGCGTGGTAATGGCGGGAACGTCGGGATTGAGCATGACGCCCTGCATGATGTCACGGCGCTCCTCCTCGTCAGCAAGTCCGTAGAGAATGGCGAACATGTTGGGAAACTTGGTTATCTGGCGGTTCAACGTTCCTTCCTCAATGGCGTGGAAGAAGGCCTTCAATTCGTCGCTCCAGAAAGTTTCCTTGATTTTCTTACGGAGCGCCTCGGCTTTGACGCGGTAACCCGACGCTTGCGCAGCCCCGACGAGTTCGGCGCAGAGGGCCATCGTCTCCATCGCCTTCATAAGCAGAATTTGCTCAAAAGCGAGCGTGCCGCGTTTGTGCATTGGGAAGTCTACCCAGTCGACGAAAATCCAGTCGTCAGGCTGTCCTTCGCCCATACCTTGACCGTTCAGCCGCCCCTCAACGTAATCCATTAGCGTCACCATACGGGGCCACATCTCGCGGACGAAAGTGACGTCGCCAGTATACTCATAATAGTCATGGATGGACTTAAACCAATAGAAGGTGTAGTCCATGATGGTGTTGACGTGAGCGGTGACGGGGTCTTTCCCGCGGAGCTGGCGGATGGTGCGCTTGACGCATTCCGTGTCGAAGCGCAGGTAGTAGTTCATAAGGTACGATTGGATGGCATCGCCCGACCACGTCCAGCGGTCGCGTTTAATACCGTCCATAAAGAACTCACGCGTGGTGAGGTCCATGGTGTAGGCGGCGACGTCCCAGATGCGGTTGATTTCGTCGTCAGAACAACGGAACGAACCGGAGCGCTGCGTGTCGAAAGGAGCGTATTCGTAGTCCATGAGGACGTCGGTATAGCTGGCGTCGTTTTCTTTTTCTATATAGACAAAGCGGAAGGCTTTGGAGTTAGCGACGGAAAAACCGTCGTCCACACGACAAGAGAGACCGTCGCTCGCAGGACAAGAGAGCACGTCGAGCGTTTCGCAATGGTCGCGGTCAAGCGCTTCCTCGCGGCTCTCGCCGTAATAGACGCGGACGGTGCCCTTGAGGCCGTTGACTTTCAGATAGCCGAAAGTCTCACGACCGAAGTCGTAGAGGACGCCCGCTGGAAAGCCGTCGGGAATGGTGGCAGAGACGGGACGTTGTTCTTTGCGCTCCAAATGGAACTGCGAGGGGGGGGTATCGATAGCATCGAAGTGCCACGAGGCAACGGGAACATAAATACCAGAGCCGTGGGCGACGCCGTTCTCGTCAATCCAAAGCTTGTCCTCGTAGGTGGCGAGCCAACTGGAATCAGTATGGATGGTATCGCCGTCGATGAAGAGGGCTGGCGGCGTGGCTTGGTTCCAAACCTTGACGTTGAGCTTGTGCTTGCCAGCGGGGATGGTGTAGGTGTCGGAAGGATACTGTAGCTTGCCGTCGATGGCGAAATTGTATTGCCCTTCGCAGACAATGGTGATGGTCTCGGGCTGGTCTAATGTGAAGGCCTTTGAGAACTCCACCGTCACGTAGTGCGAGTCTTGTTTCCAGAAGGGTGGAAACATGGCACCGCGCTCCGTACGCCGGTTGTTGAAGATGTTGCCGAGCCATATCTCAAAGTCGCCCGGATACCAGATCCAGGTGGGCTTTTGACTTTTGGCTATTAGCTTTTGGCTATTTGCTGATGCCTGCATTGCGTTTGATGTTTTCGTTTACGTTTGGTCCGTTGTTCTCCCACGTGTTGCCGGGTCCGTTGGCATTCTTGAGGAATTTTTCTTCGGGGGTCCAGTTGTCGCGCAGGGTGATGTTGCTGCTTCCCTCGTCGGTGTAGAGATAGAACCAGTGGTTGGGGTCGTGGACGTAGGATGGTTTGGCGATGTCGCGCACCACATTCTCGGAGATAACGGTGCCCGGCTGGTTGCCGAGGGTATAGATGCCGGCACAGTCGTACATGTGCTGGGCGTAGTTGTAGATGAGGTTCGCGTGTACCTTATTATCCTTCATGCACACCAGGTCGCGGTTCCATCCCCATCCGAGCGAGATGCCCGTATAGCTGACATCGTGGATAGTGTTGTGCTCGATATTGATGCCGCTGACGTATCCCGCACAGATGGCCACACAGCCCCAGTCTTCGTTGGTGACATTGTAGAAGTGGCAGTTGGCGACTTCCTGCTGGGTACAAACCTCACGGAAGTCGGTGGGCTGGTAGGGCAGGTGGGTTTCCAGCCCCTCCGGCGAGAACGAGCCGCAGACGTAGCCGTTCATGGCGATGTCGGTGAAGGTGCAGCGCGTCGTCGTACCGCCCTTGCAGCCCACGACATAGTCCAGTCCTGAACCGCCTAAATGCTCGAAGCGACAACTCTCAAAATGGCAGCCTTCCGTCCACCGCAGCTCCACGGCAGCATCGGCGCGGCCGAGCCATCCCTGGTTGTCGAGCTTGTGGTTGTTGGGGCGGTCTATCTGTGGGCGCAGCTTGTAGGCCTCCGTCAGGAACATACCGGCCTGCAGGGGCACGTGGCCTTGCTCCGACGGGCGCATCCAGGTGGTGTGGTGGAAGGCGACACCCTTGATGGTGATGTTCCTTACAGGCCGCTCGGGTGTACCGATGAATTCCACCAATGTGGGCAGCACAGGAACGATAGCCTCGCGAATGGTCTCACCCTTGCGTGGCATGTAATAGACCTTATGCTCGCGGATGTCGTGATACCACTCGCCCGGCTCGTCCAATAGTTCCAGGGCATTGGTAAGATAGAAGGGCGAGGGGTGCTTGGTGTCAGGCGTCATGGGTGAGGGCCAAGGGTGTTCGAACTGTAGCTTGGCCTCCGGGTTGTGGAAACGCACGGCAACAGAATCGCCCTGCACCGTCATGCTCTTGATGCGCAGGTTGGTGGAGCACCACATCTCGTGCAACACCAATTCGGCATATTCGCCTCCGCCCTTGACCCCACCTCGGAGCAGGGGAGTGGCTGCAGCTTTGGGTATCCACAGTACGTGGTTCTTCTTGTCATACGTCATGATGCGGTGCATCTGCTCGAAGTCGCTGACGTCGCGAGCCCTGACCGCCTTCTCGCCATTGATGTACAGCTGACGGAAGTCCACGGGTCTGCCGTTGAAGTCGGGCACACTGGCCACCAGCCATTTGCCTTGCCGTTTCCAGCCTGTGATGGGCATGCCGCCAGTGATGACGGCACCGTCGCCCTCTATGCGGAGTCCACTGTCCTCAGGGCGCAACCGCAAGGGGTCGTACAGATAATAGGTGCCTGCACTCAGATGCAGTGTTACGTCGTTGGCCTTGCCCAGACGGCGCATCTCGCGAGCCTTTCGCACAGCATCTTGTAATGATGAATCAGGGGTAATGCTTATATCGGCAGCCATAGCTTGCAGGCTGCTCATGAGGATAAATATCAATAGAATATTTTTCATATATCATAAAGACGATTAGCACAAGGAAATGTCATCGTTGAACGAATGAGTGTTAACAACTAAATAAACTAACTAAAATACGTTAACAACTAAACGTTTTAGTTGTATATAACGAAAAGTTTTAGTTACTTTGCACTCAGATATTGATAACGACGCATATTTGACTACACGATTAAACCAGAAACAATGAAAAAGCTGACGAATAAAGAAAAGGAAATCATGGATCTGTACTGGCAGCACGGACCGATGTTTGTGCGCGAGCTACAGGAGCTGTATGCCGAACCCCGCCCGCACTTCAACACCCTCTCGACGATGGTACGCATCCTGGAGCGGAACGGCTTCTTGGGGCACCGGCAGTTTGGCAACAGCTTCCAATACTATCCGTTGGTGACGGAGAAAGAGTACGGACGCTCATCGATAGCCGGCGTCATCAAGAACTATTTCAACGACTCCTATCTCTCGGCCGTCTCTTCGTTTGTCAAAGAAGAGAAAATCAGTGTGGAAGAACTGAAAGAACTGATAAAGGAAATAGAAAATGCTTGACTTTCTGACCTACGATGCCAAGGTGGCAGTGCTGATACTGGCGTTTTATATCTGTTACCGCCTGCTGCTCGCCAAGGAGACGTTCCACCGTGTGAACCGTGTGGTGCTGCTCGCTACTGCCGTACTCTCGTTCCTGTTGCCGCTGTGCGTCATCACGATACACGAGACGGTGGTGGCCCCTCGCCCAGAGATTACCATCGGCGAGGTAGGGGTGGCCCTCGTCGAAGAGGTGCAGGAGCCTTGGTGGCACTATGCGCTGCCCACCTTATTTATAATAGGTGTGGTGGCCACGCTTGGCCATACCCTCGCATCGCTGGTCAGAGTCATTCGTTTGATACGACAGAGCGAACAGCATCCTGAGGACGATGGCACTATTGTCTGCGTGACAGACCGGCCCGTGTCGCCCTTCAGTTGGATGCACTATATCGTGATGAACCGCGAGGACTATGAGGCCCATGATGCCGCCATCCTCGCCCACGAACGGGGACACATCAGGCTCAGACACAGTTGGGACCTGCTCCTCGTTGATACCCTCACCGCCCTCCAATGGTTCAACCCCGCCATGTGGATGCTGCGCCAGGACCTGCGCGCCATCCATGAATACGAGGCCGACGGTGCAGTACTCTCACAGGGGTTTAATGCGCGTCAATATCAATACCTGTTAATCACGAAAGCCGCGAGCATTGGCGGGTACTCCATTGCGAACGGTATCTCCCACAGTACCCTTAAAAACCGTATTCGTATGATGATACATAAAGAAACCAAGCGCAGCCATCTTGTGAAGCTGCTCGCCCTGCTGCCTATCGTAGGCACCGCCCTCGCCCTGAACGCCCGCACCGTGACTGATGTGGTGTATGACGAGCCGCAGAAGAAGCAAATCATTAAGAAAGGAAAGGCGAATGCCAAGACCAGTGCCAACGGCGTGAATGAGGTTGTAGTGATAGCGCAGGAAGTTCCTGCTGCACAGCAGGAAGCCGAAACCTTCAAGATGCGTGGCGTGGTGAAAGACCAGGATGGCGAGCCCATTGTGGGTGCCGTTATTACGGTGCCTGGCTCTGTTAAAGGTACCGTCACCGACATGAATGGTGAGTTCTCGATGGATGTGAAGCAAGGAAGTGCCGTTGTTGCTGCCTACGTGGGCTATGCCAGCGAGTCTATCGTGGCCAGTGCCCCACAGCAGAGGTATGTTTTTACCCTGCACAAGGATGGTAGCGGCACCACAGGGAAACCGTTCGACGTGGTAGAGCAGATGCCCCAGTTCCCCGGCGGACCGGCAGAAATGATGGCATTCCTGGCTAAGAACATCCGTTATCCCGTGGCGGCAGAAAAGGCCGGTGTGCAGGGGCGTGTCATCGTCACCTTTGTCGTAGAGAAGGACGGCAGCATCGCGGAGGCTCGCATCGTGAAGTCGGTATCGCCCGAGCTGGATGCCGAAGCCCTACGCGTGATAAACGCCATGCCCAACTGGTTGCCGGGCAGGCAGAACGGTGAGGCCGTGCGTGTGAAATATACCGTACCCGTCACCTTCCGTCTGCAGGGTGGCACCAAGCCCGCCACAGCGTCTGTCAAGATAGGCCCGGAGCACAAAGGCAAGCCTGTAGAGGTGGTAATAGACGACAAGGTGGTGGATGCCAGTGTAATCAATGGCATCAATCCTGCCGACATCGAGAGCATGCAGGTCGAGAAGGCCAAGGACGGACAGCCGAAGGACCGCATCATTATCAAGATGAAGCCAAAGGAATAGAACGCACACACTCTCTCGTTAATCATGAACAAGATAACAACCATGTTCATCCTCGCCCTCTTTGCGGTTCCCGCCGCAAGGGGCGAGGCTCTTGACTCGCTGGCCTTGCTGGTGCAGCGGGGCGACAGTATGATGCAGCAGTACAATACCTTCGAGGCGTTGAAATACTATCAGCAGGCCTACGATCAGGCACAGGCACAAGGCATCACCCGCTTCTCGATGGATGCGGATTTCAGCATGTCGAAACCTTACGTGCCAGCGGACCGTGTTCCCCGCCAGATACGGCTGAAGTTGGCAGATTGTCAGTATAAGCGTGCCAACTACCGTGAGACCACGGAACTGCTGAAGAACATGTCCGAGGACAGCTTGACGCACGATGCCTTCCGACAGTTGGCCAACAGCTACAGACAGCAGGGCGACACGGACTCTTACATGTACTGGGCTGCCCGGCTTTTGGAGCATTACCCGATGGACGGCGAGGTGGTGGCCGGTCTCACGCTGGCATACGCCAGAAGCAATCAGCCACAGAAGGGCATCGTCTGTGCATTGAAATATACATTGAAGGACTCTACCAATATCCTCGTCAACCGCGCCGAGGCTGAAGCCTGGCTGCTGAACGGCGACTATACGGCGGCAGCAGAAATGTATGGCCGTTTGCTACAGCAGGGCGACTCCGCTTTCAGCACCCTCTATTCCGCAGGTATGTGCTATAGCAAGATAGACTCGCTGGAGCAGGCATACCAGTGTCTGAAGACAGCCTTCTTCGCCAGCGGTATGCAACATGCCAACTGTGCCTGGCGCCTGGGCGTGGTCAGTATTGATACCAAGCGCTTCGGCGAAGGACTGGAGTATCTCCACATGGCTCAGGAGCTGATGAAGCCCGACACCGTTGCCATGCGCGCCATCACGCTGTCGCAAGGCGAGGGATACTACCTGACCGAACACTACGCAGAGGCCGTAGCGTCATGGAAAGAGCATTTGGCCTATAATCCTTCCTCTATTGCCACCTATTATAATATAGCCAGTGCCTACTATTACTTCTTGCCAGACGGTGAGGAGGCCAAGAGGTACTATGAGCAGTTCCTCGCCCTGGCCCGCAGGGAAGAAAAGCCTACGCCACAGTTGACGGAGATGATAGAAAAGGCCGAGACGCTGCTGCGTACCACCCACTTCGCGAAGCCAAGGACAAAGAAACGATAGCCAACAGGTAAAGCGCAGCTTATTTTCCGTCTTTCTATGCCCCCCGGCATTAAACTTTTGTTAGTGGTATCCGTCAAAAGGGAATATCACTAACATTTTTAATGCATTAAGAAAACAATGAGAGACTTTAATTACTATGCGCCGACAGAAGTGGTGTTCGGCAAGGAGTCAGAAGAGCAGGTTGCCCAACTGGTGAAGAAATACGGTGGCACGAAGGTGCTGGTACACTATGGCGGCAAGAGTGCGCAGCGCTCGGGCTTGTTAGACAAGATTTGCGGTCTGCTGAAGGACGGCGGTGTGAGCTACGTCACGCTGGGCGGTGTGGTGCCCAACCCCCGTCTGTCACTGGTACACGAGGGCATCCGCCTGTGCCAGCAGGAGGGTGTCGATTTCATTCTGGCCATCGGCGGCGGCAGCGTCATCGACAGCAGCAAGGCCATCGCCATGGGCGTCGCCGTGCCCGACGTGGAGGTGTGGGACTACTACATCGGCAAGGCTCAGCTGACGAAGGCACTGCCCGTAGCCTCGGTGCTCACCATCCCCGCTGCAGGCAGCGAGACGAGTGCCAACACGGTGATTACCAACGAGGACGGCGACATCAAGCTGGGCTTTGGCGGTCCGGCCCTGCGCCCCAAGTTTGCCATCATGAACCCAGAGCGTACCTTCACGTTGCCGCCCTACCAGACGGCCGCCGGTGTGACGGACATGATGATGCACATCTTCGAGCGCTACTTCACCAAGGACGACGACATGGAGCTGACCACCGCACTGGCCGAGGCTACGCTGCGCACCGTCAAGAATGCCGTCTTTGACGTGCTGAAGAACCCCGAAGACTACCGCCAGCGCGCGCAGATTATGTGGAGCGGTTCGGTGGCCCACTGGGGCCTCTTGGGTATGGGTGTGCAGGAAGACTGGGCTACGCACCAGATAGAACACGAGCTGAGCGCCATGTTCGACGTGACGCACGGTGCCGGTCTGGCTGCCGTATGGCCGTCGTGGACCCGCTACTGCATGCACGAGAACCTGAGCCGCTTTGTGCGCTTCGCCGTCAACGTGATGGACGTGCCCAACGACTTCAGCAACCCCGAGGCTACGGCCCTGAAAGGCATCGAGGCCATGGAGTGCTTCTATCGTGCCATCGGCATGCCGACGAACATCCACGAGCTGATAGGCCGCGAGGTGACTGACGACGAGATCAAGGAGATGGCCCGCAAGTGCTGTCAGGACGACCGTCGCGTCATCGGCGGTCTGAAGAAGCTCTACCGTGCCGACATCGAGGCCATCTACTATATGGCGCAATAAGTAGAAAGAGGCATGTTACACGAAGAGAGCCTTCCCGCAGGTGGAAGGCTCTCTTTGTGCCGTGGAGAGACGCCCTTCTGGCGTTACCGCTTCAAGGGCAGCCAGAGCGACATGTCCTGAATGCCCCGGTTGTCCCAGGCGTAGTAAGGGATGAGGCGGATGTGCGCCTTGCGGTTCGTGACGGGGCGCAGCTCGCGGTAGAGTTCGTCGTTGCGCCAGAAGTCCTCGTTGACAATGGGTACGTCGGCTTCGAGGGCTACCATCTCGTGGCCACAGATGGTGACCTTGGTCTCGGTGAAGCGCACGTCAGCAGGGATGGCGATATCGTTGATGCGTACGCCATTGGCTATATCCTGACCTTCAAGGCAGTAGACAATGGGGCCGCGCATGACGGCAACTTGATTCTTGGCTTCCTCAACCAGCGGGTTGGCCTCGATAAGTCGGACGAGCATGGGCAGATCAAGTTCGATGACGTCACCTTTCTTCCAGTGACGGGGCTGGCGTAGGTCTTCCACGAGGATGGGCTCGCCATTCAACTTCAACGACAGGTCGGTACTCCAACTAGGGATGTGCATACGGATGCTCTTGAGGTTCTTGGCCTTCTTGATGGTAAGGCGGATGTGACCGTCCCAGGGATAATTGGTCTGCTGCTCTATCTCAAGGTCCTTGGTCTTAAGGACATTCTGGCCGTAGAGATTCACCCAGAGGGTGTCCTTGTTGATGCTGTAGGCGTACTCCTGAGCCTGACAGAGCGTGCGGAGAGTGTTGGGCGGACAGCAGAAGCAGGAAATGTAACGCTGGCGGTGCTTGGGCCAACGCATGACGTAAGGGAACTCCTTGGTGCGGCGCAAGGCCTCGGTATAGAAGAAGTCCTTGCCGTCGAGGCTGACGCCTGAGAGGATGCCGTTGTAGAGCTCGTTTTCGATGTTGTCGATGTACTTGGGATTAACTGTGGTCTGGAACAAGCGCCATGAGAAGAGCATCATGCCAATCTGGGCACATATCTCGTTGTGGGCAGCCTCTTGCGGCAGCTGGAACTGGCGACCGTAGGCCTGATGAATCTGCTGGATGCTAGGCTGGTCATACGTCGTGCCGTCGGGCGAGACTCCGTCGTAGAGGGCTCCACAGCCGCCCATGATGTAAATTTTGTGATTGACGATATCGTCCCAAATGGCGGTGAGGTTCTTCAGCAATTGGGCCTCGCCTGTCTCGGCGTATAGGTCGGCGACGCCGGCATAGAGATAGTTGGCGCGAACAGCGTGACCCATAGCCTCATATTGGTCGCGGAACTTATGACGGTCTTGATTATGATCCTCACCGTTAGTGACACTATCGCGGATGGCAATCAAGCCCTTTGCCAACTCTAGATACTTGGGGTCACCGGTCTCGCGGTACATCTCTGCAGCACCCATGTAGTGGCTGGGGCAGATGGCGTTGCGCGAGAGCTCGGCAGCGTCGTTGGTCAGGAAGTTATACAAGAAGTCGGCAGCCTTCCGCCCACAATCGAAGAGATTGGTCTTGCCCGTGGCGCGCTTGTGGACGATACCAGCGGTCATGAGGTGGCCGAGGTTGTAGGTCTCGAAATTCAGACGTGAAGCGAAGGCGTGAGCCTGGTCCTTGCCGATGGTGATGCCTGCAGCGTTCTCCGTACCTGCATGGCTGTCGATACCCTGGTTGCGCTCGCTGATAACGACAGGGGTATGTATGTATCCGTCGGCGCGTTGAGCTAGAGCGACCTGTTCGATGAAACGGTCCATAAGGACGTCGAGCTCCGCGTCCTTGGTTACAGCATAGACGGCGGCGCAGGCCTCCAACCATTTATACATGTCACCATCGTGGAAGGGAGGGCCGTGATGTTTGCCTTTAACAGTGCCGGCTGCGACCTCGAAGTTGCGGAATCCGTGTGAGCCATGCTTGCCGTCGGAATCAAGCGTTTCCCACGGTGTGTTCCATGTGTTCCACATCTCCCACACACCGGTGCCATGCATGGTATCGAAGACGTCTCCCCAGAAACCACCCGTCCAGTGCACGGCGCCCATGGGGAGATTGTGCATCTGAGCTTGCTGACTGCGGCTCATGTCGGTGAGGCCTTGGGCGGGGAGAGTTGCTGTGACACAGCAACAAACGAAACATATTAAGAGGTATCTTTTCATATTTTTGGGTTAGTTAAAGTAGACATAAAGGGAAATCATCACTACGGCTAGAGCTATCCAAAGACTTATAGCTAGTTTCGACCAGCCTTCATGGATAGGCTCGGGGATGATATATTGTGTCTTGTCGCTATCGGTCAACGAGATGATAACCATCGAGACAACAAGAATGATAAACAGTTCGAACGAGAGGAGCATAAAGTGCGGCCAAGGGAAGTGGAGCCACTCGGGTGGCCAGAGGTAGAGCACACCCACGATGAGACAGAACGCTGTTCCAATAGTCAGTGCAAAATTAGCGGCACGTGTTGTAGCCCGCTCCCAGAAGATGCCAAGTACGAAGACGGCGGCCATCGGTGGGGCTATGAAACCAAGCACCGACTGGAATACGTTAAACAGGTTGAGACCCTTGATGGCATCGATGGCTACAGTCATCGCAATGGCAATGACGGCACCAATAACGGTAACCAATCGGCCCACGTAGTTGATGCGACGCTGTGAGGCATTTGGACGGAAGCGTTTCACGTAGATGTCCATCGTGAAGACTGTACTTAGTGCATTGAGTGCTGAGCCGATGGTCGACACTAGACAAGCGGTGAGTACGGCGAATACGAGGCCAACCATACCTACAGGGAATAGATTTTCAACCATTGTAAGATAAGCCTCATCAGGATTTTCAAGCGTAGGGAATAGGGCGAAACAGATGATACCCGGCAGGATGTAAAGTGCGACGTCGAGAATCTTCAGCCATCCCGTGAAGTTGGTGCCCAACTGTCCCTCGCGCAGATCCTTGGCAGCCAGAACAGGCTGTACCATGCTTTGGTCGGTACACCAGAACCAGACGCCCATGACTGGATAGCCTAACACGATGGGTAGCCACGGGAAGGCTTCGTCGCTATTGGGCTTGAACATCACCCAGTAGTCACTGGGAACCTTGTCGACTAATGCCGCAATGCCGCCCACCTTGTCAAGTCCCACGATGACTAGTACCAGCGAGACAACAATGAGCAATATCATCTGGTAGACATTGGTGTAGGCTACAGCCTTCAGTCCGCCTAACATGGTGAAGAATGCCGAGATGATCACTAGCACCAAAGCCGACGACCACATGGGGATGTCGAACACTTGACGGATGAGTACACCTCCGGCAAACAGCGTCAGCGCCAGCCACGAGATGATGACGGTAACGATGGTATACCAGGCCAGAATGTTGCGTGTGCTCTGGCCGAAGCGCAGTCCCATAAACTCTGGCAGGGTGCTGATGTTGGCACCGAGGTAACGGGGTGCAAAGACAAATGCCAACAGGGCGATGAAGACGAAGGCATACCAGGCGTAGTTGCCGCTGACGATACCTGTTGTGAAACCTGCCGATGCCGATGCTATCAGCATGGAGGGACCGACGTTGGTTCCCCACATGGAGAAACCGATGTGGTGCCAGCGCAGCGAGTGCTCGGCAAGAAATAGTGAGCCTTCTTTCTTACGTTTGGTACTGGCCCATATTCCGATGCCTATGAGCACGGCGAAATAGATTCCCAAAATGCCCCAGTCGAGGCTTTGCATGTAGTGACTTTCCACGTTGTTGTATTAAAGGTTAAACATTAAAAATCAATTCCCTTAAAATCTTCGGTGATTTCTATGGCTGTTGCCTTGTCCAAATCCATCTGGTCGGTGCAGTCGACATCGTCGGGATAGACCTTGATGCGTGCTCCGGGACGTACAAAGACTGGCATTCGGTCGAGCGGTACTTCTACGTTGTAATACCACTGACCACCCTGCCACTGCCGACCGGTGAAAAAGTCTATCCACTGGCCTTCGGGCAGGTAGATGTCACGCGTGCCAACACCGTTTTTCGACTCATCAGTCGAAGTGTGGCATGCATTCATAACGGGACAAACCAGGAAGTCGTTGCCGAAGTAATACTCGTCGTCGATGTGCCACACCTGACGGTTATGAGGATGATGCATCAACAAGGCACGCACCATGGGGTAGCCCGTAAGGCAGGACTGTTCACCTTGTTCTATAATATAAGGTAACAGCTTGTAGCGCAACTTCCACCAGCGCTTGACGATTGGGGCGATGCGGGGATAGTGCCACGGCTCACGCTTGCAGGTGCCATGATAGCGCATGTGGCTGGAGAAAACGCCGAACTGCGTCCAGCGAACATAGACGTTCTCGTCGATGGGTGAGTTCATGAAGTCGGGAATGCTGTGGAATCCCGGCACGTCATGACTCCAGAAAGCAAAGCCCGAGAGTCCAAAGTGCAGACCGCCTTTCAAACTGCCTGCCAGCCCATCCCATGAAGAGGCACTGTCGCCACCCCAATGCAGGGGGTAGCGCTGACAACCAGCCCATGCCGAGCGAGCCCATACAATGCCGTTGCCGGTGACTTCCTTGGTAATCTCAAAGGCAGCCCGCTGGTAGAGTAGCGAGTAGATATTGTTCAGCCGTTCGGGTGTCATGCCGTGGTACTGATGATCCATGTGGATGTTCTCGCCAAAGTCGGTCTTGATGCAGGTGACACCCATGTCGAGCAGAGGCTTGAGCAGCTGGTTTTTATACCAGTTGACGGCCTTGTCGTAAGTAAAGTCGATGGTGCCGGCGTAGTCGAGGGCAGAGAAGTTAGAGCTTCCGGAGGTGTCACCCGATGGAGAAGCATCGGGAGTTGTGGTTGGCTGGCTGATGTACTTGTTGTGCTTGGCTTCTTCCAATTGCTCGGCGCCTTGTGCGACATACGGCAACTGCCAAAGTGATACGCGGAAGCCGTTCTGCTTGAGTCGCTGGATGAATGCCTTTGGGTCTGGGAAGCGCTCAGGATTGAACTTCCACTCGCAGAGCCAGTCGGTGCGGAACCAGCCGGTATCGAGGTGGATAACGTCGCACGGATAGTGCTCTTGGCGCAGTCTGTCGCAAATCTCGTTTACCTCGTCGGCAGAGAAGTAGGTCATACGACTCATCCAAATACCAAACGACCATTTCGGGGGCATCTGCGGAAACCCTGTCAGCATGCGATAGCTGCGCAGAATCTTCTCTGGTGTATTGCCACCGATGAGGAACACATCGAGCGTGGCATGGTCGTTGAGGAACTGCACGCTACGGGTGGAGTGGTCGGCCAGCGACAGCTTGCAGTAATCGGAGGTGTGGTAGAAACAGCCATACATTCTGCTGCTCATATAGAACGGAATGTTCTTATAGCAACGACGGTTGTTGACACCTTGACCGTCTTGGTTCTTTAACTGGAAGGTCTGTCCGCTGAGATCCATTTTGCGGAAACGCTCACCCGTGCCTACGAAGCACTCGTCGGGGGTGCACTTGAAGCTGATGGTGGCACGCTCGTTGTTCGCATGGTTTGTAGTTGTAGCACTACCACCTACGGAACAGAAACCCAGGGGTAGGGCATCGTAGCGGGGCGGCGAGAAGTGGTCGTCGCTCAAGGCAATACCCTTTGTTTGGTCACCATCGGGATAGAAGGTGATGAAGGGTGCGGGCTGCGGGGGCGGTAGCAGGTCGCTCCAGTGGTCTAACACTGGTGCGTTGAGGTCGATGGTAGCTACTTTCTTGCCGTTCGCTGCGATGACATCGTAGCCTACATAACCCTCAGGAAACGAACGAACGGTCAGCGGCAGGCGCTTTACTTCCTTCGCCATCATCAACATATCGTCAGCCTCTGTCATCTCGTCGCCATTCATGGTGGTAAACAGACGGACAATGTCGGGCTCGTAAGCCCGGATGATGAGGTCGAAAGACTGTTGGGGCACAGAAGTATCAGGCGCCATGTCTTCCTGATGCAGTTGTTTCTGATAGGGAATGTTGACGATGATGTCGCCCTCACGCTCCGTTATCTTCGTGGGTGCGTATGCCTTCCAAAGGGCTTCGTCCTTCTGCAACGAAGGGTCAAAGTCCATGAAGTCAAAGAGGTGGTAGTTGGTTTGCTTCATTGCTTAAAGATGATATTTGGACCGGGGTGATTGTCGCCTATCTCGTCACGACGTATGGGCCGTTGGTTAGTGAGAGGACGACCGGCAATCCCGGGGGCGATGTCGCCGGTGTAATTGTTCTCGATAGTAAAACCGTCGGTACGGGCATCCAGATAGATGCAGAAACCGTGGTCGTTGGTAGCATAGGGGGCTGGGTAGGGACGTGAGACCTTGTTGCCGCTAATCACGGAACCAGGCTGGTTGCTGAGTGTGTAGATGCCGCCGGCGTCATAGAGCTGACGGGCATAGTTGCTGACATTGTTACCCTCGATGCAGTTGTGCTCCATACCTGTGTTGAGAGGTGTCCATCCCCAACCGACGCAGATGCCCGAGTAGCTGAGGAAAAACACGTGGTTCTTGCTGATGGTGCAGTGGCGTACATAGCCCAATGCAATGCCCACGGCGCCCCAGTCTTCGTTGGCTGCATCAACAACGAAGTTTTCCTTGATGGTCAGTCGTTGACAGCGCTTGGCCAGGTCGGTGTAGGGACGGTGTACTTCGCGGGGGCTTTCTGCAAAAGAGCCTCCCATGATAGCCGTGCCGCCAATGTTGCCGAAGGTACATTTCTGTACTACACAATCGCTGACGTTATCGACAAAGTCCAAGGCTGTGGCAGCCAGATTCTCGAACAGCACCGAGTGGAAGTCAACGTGATGGGCATTGCGCACGGTGACAGCACTCACAGGGCGCTCTACCCAGGCTTGGTTTTCAAGGTCTTTGTCCCAGGGCAAACCTGGGACCGCCAGTTTGTAGGCATCAACGAGAGGAAAACCGCCCTGTAGGGTGACATGCCCTTTGTGCAATGGACGGTTCCAGCATGTGTGTTTGAACGTTAAGCCTTCGAATCTCACGTAGTTGGCACCATCTACAATCACCAACTGCTCAATGCCGTCGCGCTGTTCCGTGGTACGAAGCAGGAAAGAACTGTTGCCTCGTTCGCCTCCGATGACGGGTTGTGGCCAAGGGTGCTCGAACTCCAGACGGCTTTCAGGCTCCATGAAGGAAACCTCGGTAACGGAATCGTTGAGCACACGGATGTCCTTGACGCGCAGGATGGCGATGGCCCAGCGTTGGTGGACGACCATTTCGAGTGGCGGACGGCTAGTACTCTCCGCCGTATTCTTCGAGACGAAATCCCGAAGCACGGAGTCCGGGGGTGTGGGTATGGTGATGGTGCGCTTTTCCTTGTTAAAAGATATCATGCGCTCCATGCCTTTCGTTGGCAGACCGTCGTCGTGTCTGTTCTTCGGCAGACCATCATCTCGTTCTTTTAACGGCCATATCTGCCTGTGCTTTTGGCGAGGGTCGCCACAAATGACACTTGTGTGCTTCTCTCCAATACCACGGATGACGAGGGGTGACTCCTTCGTGCCGCTGTCCTCGGGACGCAGAAACAACGGCTCATTCATATAGTAACGGCCTTCCTGGAGGGTGATAGTGATGCCACCCTTGCAGCGAGGGTCGTTGGTGCGGCGCCACTCGCGAGCTTGTCGCAGAGCGTCATGCAGGCTCTCGCCTTCGCGTACGACTATTTCGCCGCCGAAAGCATAGCCGGTCATCAATACAAAGATGATGGTTAGCAGATGTCTTATCATATCACCTTTTTTATATATATAGACGCGCGCGACGGCGTTTTGTCATCATCCTACACCAGCATGAGCTCGCTCATTACCATATTGCTGACGAAAAGGCCGCGGCGGGTAAAGCGAAGAGAGTTGTCGACGATTTCGAGCAGACCGTCAGCAATAAACCGCTGCGCCTCAGTGAGACAGTACTGACGGTGACGCTCGTCCAACTCTCCGAGATTAAGTCCGTCACGAGTGCGGAGGGCGGTGGCTATGCGGTCGTTGTATTTAGTGTCAGCGTCAAGTTCTTCACACTCAGTGGGAAGTTCGCCGCGCTCGATGGCAGCGATATAGGCACGGATGTCAGCCACATTCCAACTCCGGCAATGTCCGTCATACGAGTGTGCAGCGGCGCCAAGGCCGATGTAGGGTGTGTCGTTCCAATAGCTGGAGTTATGTCGCGAGCGATAGCCTGGCCGCGCAAAATTACTGATTTCATAGTGCTCATAACCAGCCGCTGTCAGACAATCGATAAGCATCTCGTACATCGCGCGTTCCGTCTCCTCATCGGCAGCTTCAACGCCCATCCGATGGAGAGCTGTCCCCTCCTCTATCATCAGACAATACGCGGAGATATGCTCCACGTCAAGAGCCAAGGCGGCGTCAATATCACGGCGAAAGTCGTCAAGCGTCTCGCCAGGAAAACCGTACATCAAGTCGATGCTGATATTACAAATACCTGCTTCTCGCAATATACGCACGGCATCATACACTTGAGATGACGAATGGCGACGACGGAGGAAACGCAGCCTCTCGTCATTGAAAGTTTGCGCACCCATCGACACGCGATTCACGCCAAGCCGCGACAAAGTCTCAGCATACTCCGGAGTGACATCATCGGGATTCATTTCGATTGTCACCTCTGTAACATGAGGAGCATACACCTTATTTATATATAAAAAGAGTTGGCGTAACTGTTCGGGGGTGAGTTGACTGGGTGTTCCTCCTCCGAAATAGATGGTCTCGATGGGGGAAGAAACCTCCCTCATCGTCATTTCTTTGCACACCACATCAACATACTTCTGACGCAACTCCAAACCTGTCGTGGAGTAGAAGCCGCAATAGATACATCGGCTCGCGCAAAACGGAATATGTATATAAATTCCAGACATATTGACTGCAAAAGTACTAATTTTGCTTAATATTTGAAACTATTTCTTGGATAATTCGCAAAATATGTATACCTTAGCGACGTTTTTTGAAAATAAACACCTAAAATATTAGTAAATATGAAAGTTTATCAAACTAACGAAATCAAAAACATTGCCTTGATTGGCAGTGCGGGTAGCGGCAAGACTACTCTTGCCGAAAGTATGGTCTACGAAGCTGGCATCATCAAGCGCCGCGGTACCGTAGAGGGTAAGAACACCATGAGCGACTACTTCCCTGTTGAACAGGAATATGGCTACTCGGTGTTCTCAACTGTTTTTCATGTGGAGTGGAACAACAAGAAACTGAACATCATCGACTGTCCGGGTTCTGACGACTTCGTAGGTGGTTCTATCACCGCCATGAACGTCACCGACCAGGCTGTCATCCTTATCAATGGACAATATGGTCCCGAGGTGGGTACGATGAATGCTTTCCGCAACACAGAGAAGCTGAAGAAGCCCGTTATCTTCCTGGTAAACCAGCTGGATCGTGACAATTGCGACTTCGACCAGATTCTGAACAATCTGAAAGAAGTCTATGGTCCCAACTGCGTGCCCGTTCAGTATCCTATCCAGACGGGCGCTGGCTTCAACAGCGTCATCGACGTGCTGCTGATGAAGAAGTACTCTTGGAAACCCGAGGGTGGTGCTCCCATCATCGAGGATATTCCTGCCGACCAGTTGGAGAAGGCCAAGGAGTGGAAGGCTGCTCTCGTGGAGGCTGCTGCTGCTGGTGACGACACGCTGATGGAGAAGTTCTTCGAGAGCGAGGATCTCAGCGAGGACGAAATGCGTGAGGGTATCCGCAAGGGCTTAGTAACGCGTTCTATCTTCCCCGTATTCTGCGTCTGCGCAGGTCGTGACATGGGTGTTCGCCGTCTGATGGAGTTCCTCGGCAACGTTGTTCCATTCGTCAGCGAGATGCCTGTCATCAAGAACGCTGCCGGCAAGGAGGTTCCTGCTGATGCCAATGGTCCTGAGTCACTCTATTTCTTCAAGACTGGTGTTGAGCCCCATATCGGTGAAGTCCAGTACTTCAAGGTAATGAGTGGTGTTGTGAAGAGCGGCGACGACCTGACCAATGCCGACCGCGGTTCTAAGGAACGCATGGGTACACTCTATGCTTGCGCTGGTGCTAACCGTATTCAGGTTGATGAGCTGCGCGCTGGTGATATCGGCTGTACCGTTAAGCTGAAGGACGTGAAGACCGGTAACACCTTGAATGGTAAGGATACCGACAACAAGTTCGACTTCATCAAGTATCCTAACTCGAAGTTCTCTCGTGCCATCAAGGCCGTCAACGAGGCTGAGACTGAGAAGATGATGGCTGCCCTGCAGAAGATGCGCCAGGAAGACCCCACATGGGTTGTCGAGCAGTCTAAGGAATTGCGCCAGATCATCGTTCATGGTCAGGGTGAGTTCCACCTGCGTACCTTGAAGTGGCGTATGGAGAACAACGAGAAGATTCAGGTTGAATATCAGGAGCCGAAGATTCCTTATCGTGAGACTATTACGAAGATGGCTCGTGCCGAATATCGTCACAAGAAGCAGTCTGGTGGTGCTGGTCAGTTTGGTGAGGTTCACCTGATTGTCGAGCCTTACACCGACGGCATGCCTGATCCTACCTCGTTCACCATCAACGGCCAGGAGTTCAAGATGAACATCAAGTCGAAGGAAGAGAAGGATCTGGAGTGGGGCGGTAAGCTCGTATTCATCAATAGCGTCGTTGGTGGTGCCATCGATATGCGTTTCATGCCCGCTATCCTGAAGGGTATCATGGAGCGTATGGAGCAGGGCCCGTTGACAGGTTCTTATGCCCGCGACGTTCGCGTGATTGTTTACGATGGTAAGATGCACCCAGTTGACTCTAACGAATTGTCGTTCATGCTCGCTGCACGTAACGCTTTCTCGGCTGCCTTCAAGGAGGCCGGTCCTAAGGTGCTTGAGCCTATCTACGACCTCGAAGTGCTGGTTCCCGGTGACTACATGGGTGATGTAATGAGCGACCTGCAGGGACGCCGCGCCATCATCATGGGTATGGACAGCGAGGCTGGCTATCAGAAGCTCTCTGCTAAGATTCCTTTGAAGGAGCTCGCTTCTTACTCGATTGCCCTGTCGTCTTTGACTGGTGGTCGTGCATCGTTCACCACACAGTTCTCAAGCTACGAGCTCGTGCCGAACGACATCCAGCAGGCTCTCATCAAGGAGCACGAAGCCGAGATGAAGGAAGAGGATTAATTCCATCTCATATAAAGAAAAGGATTGGCCACAACAGTCAATCCTTTTTTCTTTCCTGAGCCTCTTGTCGGATTCGAACCAACGACCCCGAGATTACAAATCACGTGCTCTGGCCAACTGAGCTAAAGAGGCGGGTGGGCAGCTATCTGCATCGCGCCGCTACAACCAAGTACCCTTGCTATGTTCCCATCCTGGGGGATTCCGAGGGAGCTGGCCGTACAGGACTGCCCGTGTTTGCTCGAAAGCGGCTGCAAAGGTAACACTTTTCCATTGAACATTGAACATTGAACGTTGAACTTTTTCTCGATTTAACGTTATTTAACCACGTTTTTGTAAATAATGGTCAATGGTCAATGGTCAATGGTCAATTTTTTCGTACCTTTGCACCCAAATATGACACCAGAGGAATATAAACAGCTAAAGGCTTTTGCACGACAGGACGGCGCGCTACTCTCTCTATTGTGGATTGGAGCGTTGATTTGCTACATTCAAGGGATGACCAGCCCCATCATGGGAACGCTGGCACTCATGCTCATTATAGCATCGCCCTTCTTTGCCGCCAGCAGACTGCGCCACTTCCGCGACTATGCCCGCGAAGGGGTCATCAGTTTCCGCCGAGGCTTTGCCTACTTCGTCCTGATATTTTTCTACGCTGGGCTGTTACTTGCTGCAGCCCTATATGTTTATTTTGCCTTTATCGACAAAGGCTACCTGCTCATGAAACTGACCGAGATGATGAGCTCCGAGGAAGGCAAGCAGGCCATGCAGGCCGCAGGAATGGCCGAACAGATGCGCGAAGGGTTAAAGCAACTCAGCGAGATGCGTCCTATTGACTATGCATTGAACATGCTGTCCTTCAACATCATCACAGGCATCTTCCTTGGATTGCCCATTGCTGCTCTGATGCAGCGTCAAGTGGCAAAGGTCAAGAATCAGTAAATTGTAAATTTTCAAATAGTAAATAAACAATATGGATATATCAGTAGTAATACCTTTATATAACGAGGAAGAGTCGCTGCCCGAGCTCTACGATTGGATAGAGCGCGTGATGTCGGCGAACAACTTCTCGTTCGAGGTTATCTTCGTCAACGACGGCTCCACCGACCATTCGTGGGACGTCATCACCGAGCTGGCTGCCCGCTCCGAGCACGTCAAGGGCATCAAGTTCCGCCGTAACTACGGCAAATCGCCCGCCCTCTATTGTGGTTTCAAGGAAGCTCAGGGCGACGTGGTTATCACGATGGATGCCGACCTGCAGGACTCGCCCGACGAAATTCCCGAGCTCTACAAGATGATTATGGAGGAAAAGTACGACCTCGTCAGCGGCTACAAGCAGAATCGCAGTCAGGGCGACCCGTTGTCGAAGACCATCCCCACGAAGCTCTTTAACGCCACCACCCGTAAGGTGAGCGGCATCAAGAATCTGCACGACTTCAACTGCGGCCTGAAAGCTTACCGCAAGGAAGTGGTAAAGAATATCGAGGTGTTTGGCGAGATGCACCGCTTCATCCCCTATCTGGCAAAGAATGCCGGTTTCGACAAGATTGGCGAGAAACCCGTACACCACCAGAAGCGCCAGTACGGCAAGTCGAAGTTCATGGGCTGGAACCGCTTTGTGAATGGCTATCTCGACCTGATGACGCTATGGTTCCTAGGCACGTTTGGCAAGAAGCCCATGCACGTGTTTGGTTTCCTCGGCACCATCGTGTTCATCATCGGTTTCTTTGCAGCCCTCTTCCTGGGCATCGAGAAGGCTTGGGCCCTGTATCAAGGCGTCCCCATGCGACTCATCACCGACTCGCCTTACTTCTACATTGCCCTCACGATGATGATGATTGGTACACAGTTGTTCCTTGCCGGATTCCTGGGCGACCTCATCAGCCGCAATAGTGCCGGACGTAATGAATATCAAATAGAAGACACCCTCAGATGCGGAAACTAATCGTCATCCTAACCGTCATTGCCCTGGCAGCCTGCACGACCATCGACTGCCCGGTTCAGAATCTGGTGTACACAAGATACGCCTTCAAGAAGGCTGACGGCAGCGCCGACACGCTGAACACTGACACGCTTTGGATCAAGACGAAACGCGTTGACGGTACCGACACGCTGTTGATGAACGCTCTTTGCGGCACTTCGGCCTTCGACTTCACTCTGCAAATCAGCTACACCCAGCCCGAGGATGTCTTTGTCACGCTGCTGACCGACACTGCAGGCAACTATTACGTCGACACCATCCGCATCAAGAAAGAAAACTATCCTCACTTCGAGTCCGTCGACTGTCAGGCGGCTTATTTCCACAAGATTACCGAGGCCAGCGTAACGCATGACGCCTTTGACTCTATCTCCATCCATCATTCAACTGTTAACTATGACATATCGAACTACCATTTCTACCTCTATCTCAAGAAGGATCGCGATTAGTCTGGTCATGCTGGCTATGGCGCTGACGTCACAGGCACAGCTGAAGATGTTCCGCATGGAGAAAGACTCCATCCCCTTCTTCCGAGGCTTTGCCGTGTCGTTCGACCTCGTCGGTCCCGCCATGCTCATGCTTAGCGATCATGGAGAGTACGAAGCCGCCTTGCGCATCAATCTGCACGACCAGTGGTTTCCAATCTTCGAGGCAGGTGTCGGCAGGGCTAACCACGAGAAAGACGAAATAACGGAGATTACCTACAAGACCACTGCGCCCTACTTCCGCATTGGTATGGACTGGAACGTTCTGAAGAACAAACATCAGTCCAACCGCATATACGCCGGTTTCCGCTATGCCTTCACCAGCTACAAGGTCGATATCATTCGCGAGAATCTGCCAGACCCCGTATGGGGGTCACAGACGGGTTTCGGCGTCAAGGACATGGGCTGCAACATGCACTGGGCGGAAGTCGTCTTCGGCATCGACGCCAAGGTCTTCGGTCCCCTGCATCTGGGCTGGAGCGTACGCTACAAACGGCGACTTTTCCACAACAGCGGCGACTTGGGCACGACGTGGTATGTTCCTGGTTTCGGCACCAACGACACCGACAACCTGACTGCAAACTTTAATGTCATCATTGATATTTAATGATAATTGACAATTGAAAATTGATAATTGAAAATGGCTAAAGACCGAAAGAAACGCCTTCTATGGCAAATACCATTCCTGACGCTGCTCATTGTCGGCACCATACTCATCATCCGCCAACAGCAGAACATGCCCTATCAGAAATGTTCGGGCGCCATCTTCGGCACCATCTATAACATCACCTACCAATACGACGAAGACCTCCAGGAGGAGCTGGTTGCCGAGATGAACAAGGTGGACGAGGCACTCTCCATGTTCAACGAGAATAGTGTCATCTCGCACGTTAACAAAGGCGAGCATTATATCCCCAAGACGGAAACAGGAAAGATGTTCCTCGAAGTCTATCAAATGGCTATGAAGATTTCTGCCGAGACCGATGGCGCCTTCGACATCACCGTCGCACCGCTGGTCAATGCCTGGGGCTTTGGTTTCAAACACGACGAGATGCCTACCGACGCTCAAGTCGACAGCATCCTCCAGTTCGTCGGTTACGACAAAGTGTCCTACTTCACCGAACGCGGTGGCGAAGGCATCAGTAAACGCGACCCGCGCGTCATGCTCGACTGCTCGGCCATTGCCAAAGGCTATGGTGTAGATGCCGCTGCGCGCCTGCTGAAGAACAAGGGCATCAAAAACTACATGGTCGAGATTGGCGGTGAGATTGCCACCAGCGGCATCAGCGAACGTCGCGTGCCCTGGAAGATTGGCGTCACCAAACCCACCGAGGAGCCCTTGGCCGACGGTGGCGAGTTGCAAACCGTGCTCAACGTGACCGACAAATGTATGGCCACCAGCGGCAACTATCGCAACTTCTACGACAAAGGCGGCAAGCGCTATGCCCACACCATCGACCCAAAGACGGGCCGTCCCGTTCAGCACAACATTCTCTCGGCCACCGTTCTTGCCAACCAGTGCGCTTTGGCCGATGCCTACGCCACATCATTTATGGTGATGGGCTTTGAGCGCGCCCGCCAGCTACTGGACAAACATCCCGAACTCATGGCCTATCTCATCTACGACGACAATGGTAAGATGAGCGTGTGGTACTCCCCCACCCTCAAGGATAAGGTACAGAGGTAAGAGGTAAGAGGTGAGAAGTAAGAGGTAAGATGGAGATTTACGACCGGCTATTGCAGTTTACGCTCTTCCAGGGCATGAGTCTTGCCGACCTGATGCAGGTGGCAGGACACACCAAGTTCGGCTTCTCCAAACTGGTCTCCGGCAAACGCTTGGTTCGCGAGGGCGACCCCTGCACCCACCTCATCTTCCTCACCAGCGGCACCCTACGCGTCGATACACTCAGCGACGACTACACCTGTCGCGTCAGCGAGACCGTCAGCGCCCCTTACATCATCCAGCCCGAGCGCATCTTCGGCATCAACCAGCGCTACACGTCGTCCTTCCGTGCCGAGACGCCCTGCAACCTCATCACCATCGACAAGCAGGAAGTACTGCTGTTGCTTGAGACCCAACTCGTGTTCCGCCTCAACATGCTCAGTCTGATGGCCGCCGAGGTGCAGCGCCAATATCACCACGCCTGGCGTTCAGCCCCTAAGACACTGCGCGAACGCATCATCCGCTTCTTCTTCTCGCGCTGCCTCTACCCTGCCGGCGCCAAGACGTTCTACATCCTGATGAACCAGATTGCCGCCGAACTCAACGACAGCCGACTCGACATCAGCCACGCCCTCAACGCCATGCAGGCCGACGGACTGCTCACACTCCATCGCGGCCGCATCGAAATCCCCATGCTCGAACGACTACTCATGTAAAATTGAACATTGACCATTGACCATTGAACATTGAACGTTGAACATTCTTTGACCAAGGTCAAAGCGTACTAAAGAAACGATTAGAACATTGAACGTTATGAAACGCTTTTACTTTTTTACCTTTTTACCCTTTTACCTTTTTACCCTGCTGTTCCTCGGTTGTCAAAACCAGCCGAAGCTTAAGTCGTTCAACAACGTCATTACCGCCGACGACAGCCTCAACATCGAGTTGTCGAAAGCCGACACCATCTACTATCATAGCGAGACACTCGGGCTCGACATCACCTATCCCTCCTACCTGCGCCATCAGTTTCTGGAGGACGACCAGATGGAGGTATTCCTCAACGACGACCTCTCGCTGTCATTCATGGAACAGCGGCTTTTCAAGGGCGACGACATCTTCCGCACACCCGGCCAGCAACTTATGGGTATGGGTGCCGAACTCCTCGAGGCCGGCGACGACTACAGCCTCCATACCGGTCAAGACGGCGATTTCGAATACTACGCCAAAGTCATCGACGACTCCACCCGCATCGTCACCATCATCCTGCGCTACCTGCCCGACCGTGCCGGTGCCGCCGAAGGCCTGAAGGAATACGTCCGCAACTACACCCTCCATTAGCAAATCCCGCCTGCGAGTAGATTCTCTTCCGCAAAAAAGTAGAAGAAAGTTTGGAACTTTCGAAAATATTGCCTATATTTGCAGCATAAATAATAAGTTAAATGCCCAAGATACTATTATATATTACGGCAAAAGTGATATGGCAGTTCCTGTTTTGGAATACTGACTATAATGAGAATCGGGCTCATGTCCACGTTGGCAAACGAAGCACTGAGCATCTTTGCAAGATATGGCTTGAGCCAGTCGTCGAATTAGACAAACAAGGCGATCTGACTGATGCGCAAGTTCGTGAGATATTGGCAATTGCGCAGGAATATCACGAGAAACTGCTCCAGCAATGGAAGTTGTTCAAGGAAGGTAAGAGAATTAGAATTATTACAGTAAAAAAGAAAAATAATTAGCGATGTATAAGAAGGAAGGATATTGGGATGTTAAGCCCAAGATAAAGAAACTTTCGTTTCCGAAGCGTGGAAAGTTTCAGGTGGATTTGCAGGACGGCCGTTCTGTGGTGATGCCAGTGTCAGCATTCCCGTCGCTGAAGAAAGTTCCCGTCAAGGAACGCGAGAATTGGTATTTGATGGGCGGTGGTGTCACATGGGACTCCTGCCCTGAAGTCATTCATATCGAACAGATATTGGGAAACTATCAGAACTATGCCCACGAAATGGCCTAGTAATTGCAATAATAGTTGAACCCTAAAAACGAAGATGCCTATGGGCTGAGAGAGAAATATAAAAAGACATAAGGACATATTGACATATAGGGTGTCATCGACCTCCGGGTCGCTTTGCACCTTCAGGTCAAAGAATATCCGCTTTTAGATTCTTGTTCTATCGAAATCGGCAAAATTTCAAACGTAATCAAGAACTGAAGTAGGAGTTCACGCTGAAAGGCGTGGGCATTACTCGTTTAAGATTACAAGGCGTTTGCCGATGCCTCAGAAACGTAGACGAAGTACTTGTCCACGTTTTTTTGTATATACAACAAAAGATAATAACTAAAACTATATAATTATGAAGAAACAATTACTATTACTCGTGATGATTTTACTACCAGTTTTATCGAGTGCTCAAGACGCTGTTGAAATTGATGGTATTTATTACAACTTGATTTCAAAAGGTGGTACTAATGGTGCAGAAGTTACTTATAGTAATGGTAATGGATACACTGGAACTATTGTTATACCTGAAACGGTATCGTATAATGGCGAAATGTATAATGTAAATTCTATTGGTAACTATGCTTTTTCTGGCTGCAAAAAACTTTCAGGGGTGACTATTCCTCCTTCAGTTCTTACGATTGGAAAGGAGGCGTTCTCAAACTGTGATTTGTTGACTTCTATCAATATTCCTAGCAGTGTAGTTTCTATCGACGAAAATGCGTTTCGTTACTGTAGGAATTTAAAAGCAGTCTATATTACAGATTTAGAGGCATGGTGTAATATATCCTTTCCAGACCGTTATTATATTGAATCAAATCCACTTTTTTATGCCCAACACTTATTTCTGAACAATGAAGAAATTAAGGATTTAGTTATTCCGAGTAATATAACTAAAATTAAATCTTTTGCTTTTGTTGGATGCGCTGGTTTGTCGTCTCTTACCATACATCAAAATGTTACTTCAATTGGTTATACAGCATTTTACGGTTGTAGTGGCCTTTCTTCGTTATTTATTCCAGACAATGTTGTTACTATTGGAGATTATGCTTTCGAGAATTGTAGTTCAGTTACCAGTTTACGTTTACCTAGCAACCTTTATTCAATAGGAGAATACACCTTTTATAACTGTAAAGAATTGCAATCAATTACATGGCCTATATATTTGTCAAACATTGAGAAGGCTGCTTTCGCGTGTTGTTCAAGTCTTACTTCATTATTTCTTCCTGACAATGTTCGTTCTATTAAAGAAGGGGCTTTTTCTAGCTGTTCTAGTATAAAATCAGTTAAAATTGGTGAATATATTAATTCTATTGATGAAGGGGCTTTTGGTTACTGCGAACAGTTAACGGACGTGTACTGCTATGCTAGCGTTCCTCCCACAACACATATGAATGCGTTTGAAAAATCGTATATAGAGTATGCAAATCTACATGTTCCAGAAAGTTCAATAGATGCATATAAAACTACCAATCCTTGGACAAATTTCAAAGTAATAGTTTCCATTGAAGGTGGCGACACGCCCGCACCGCAGAAGTGTGAAAAGCCAACTATAAGTTATAATGGTGGTCAGTTAAAATTCGCAAGCGCTACTGATGGAGCAGAATTTATTTCGGAGATTACTGATACTGACATTAAGAAAAATTACGAGGCAACTATCTCGCTATCAGCGACCTACAACATCAGCGTATATGCCACAAAGGGGGGCTATGATAATTCCGAAACGGCGACGGCGACATTATGTTGGATTGATAAAGAGCCCACGGCGGAAGGGATTACTGACGGAGTGGCGCAGATACCGTCAAAGGCCGTGCTAATACAAAGCGAAGGTGGTATCCTGAAGGTGGAAGGTATTGATGACGGAACGCAGGTTGCCGTATATACTCCCGATGGCAAGCAGGCTGGTAGTGCCGTTTGTCGTAATGGTGCCGCCCTCGTTGGTACCAACATCCAGCCCGGCAATACCGCCATCGTGAAGATTGGAGAAAAGAGCGTAAAGGTTATAGTAAAATAGTTAGATAATACGAAAAGTAATCAGAGGGCCGATTCTTGTGATAATAAGTAATCATAAGAACCGACTCTCTGATTTATGAATGCTTACTTACAGGCTTTTTGTTTAACAGCTCCTATTTCTTGGGTACTTTTTTGTAACTGTCAGCTGTCAGGTGTAAGATTAAGCCGCGGTGTACCCATTGATAGAGTTGGTTGTCTGTACCTTCGCGGTCTTTACCCTGTGTAAAGCGGACATTAGAAAGGTCGGTACGCGTGAACTCGTCGGGCAGCAGTTCGAGCATGTTACGAGGGCCGTGCTTCGAGACTGGGGTCTCCTCGTCGGCTTTACGGATGTAGTCGCCAAAGTAATGGAGCTTCAGCCAGAGGTCGTAGTGAAGGCTCCAACGACACCACGTCTTGATGGTCGATTCCCACTTCATGCCATTGGCACAATAGATGCAGATGGCCTTGCGGAAGACGTGTACCAAGGCACGATGGGTCAGGTTGTCGAACACACGGTCGCCCGAGGCAATGGCAAACTCGTCGCACTCTGCTTTAAGTTCTGTAATCATCTGGCGAGCCTGGCGACAGTCGATATAGCCAGTTGCTGCGTTCAGATTGTCGATGAAGGGTTTGAGTGCAGCATCATAGCGGTCGTCGTAGTCACCGAAGACAGGAGCCGGAGCACCAATTCCCGGGTCGGGTATGGTGGCCAGTGTGAGACGTGAAATCGGACCGTCGGTCATCACGTGTCTGAAATAGCGGACTGCCTTACCGGGAGTTGTCGAGGCTATCCAATTGAGGTGTAGCGATGTGGCCGCTGTGACGCTCTGGGTTCCGGCACGCTCGGCACCAAAGGTGTTGAACTCGTCATCGTCGAGCTTGAGGTTGGTGAACTGGTTCTTCGAGCCCGTTGCGTTCTCCACCTTGTCCCACTGCTCCAGTTCGTTCATCAGACAGAACAGAGGGGCCCCATCGTTGTCGTCGGTACGACGAATCAGGGCAGCACTGGTCAGATTGGCCATGAGGTTTCTGATACGGAATTTGCGACGTTTGGGCTTATCGACGTTGCTGTTACGGGTGTTGTACTTCTGGTGATAGTCCTGTTCGGCTTTGCGTTCCGAGGCGGTGGTCACCTGAATATCGGCCATGATGTGTTTGACGGGCAGCGAAATACAATTCTTGCCAATGCCTGTTTCGGCTACGGCCACACAGTTGCTACGGAGTTCGCGGGGACGATTGTCGATGTAGCGGGCTGAGAGACCTACGGGATGTGCCTCGAGTGCAGGAAAAGCAGCCTGTGATACGCACTCCACATTCTCATCGGGTGTACACTTAGTGACCGCTTTGATAACTCTAGGAACCAGCTTGCGATTCATGCGTGGAGGTTCAGGGCTGGCGTAGATTTCACTCAGCGTCAGCTCGTCGCATGTGGGCTGTTCCTGGGTCTTGAAGTCAGAGACTGCAGTACCCGCCTCGTTCATCTTTTCGCTGGTGGCCAGGATATGGCGCTGTTCGCGAGTAAGGGCACGGCTGGGGTCATTGTACTTAGAGTAGAAGTCGCTGACGAGTCGCTGACAGTCCTGGCATTTCCAGTAGTCAGGTGTTCGCTGTCGTAGTTGTCCCTGCATTTCGTCTTTGGTGAGCAGCTGAACGATGCCTGTGCTGAGCAGGCTCTTCAGCGAGTTGTGGCACTTGCCGTCGGTTGAGAGACACGAAGGCTCAAGTCCCGTCTGACGCCAGAATGACTCAAAGATGTAGTCGGTACGCGGGGTGGGTGCCGTGATGTCGCTGTCGGCAGGCATGGCTACGGGTGTTTCGTCGGTGGCAGGCGTCGTTGTTGCTGCGCTGCCGGTAGCCTTGTCCCAGCCATCGATGCTCAGACCGCGAAGACTGAAAGCCGCCTGGCGTGCCTCTACCTCACTCTGCGACAGGGGACGGAGAAAATCGGGCGACTGATAGACTGCATCGCCGGTCATCAGAATGAACGACTGCTTCTGCTGTACTGCGTCGTCGCAGGGAATGTCCAAGGCCTTGCAGAAAGCCTCCTGTGTCTCAATGGCGGTCATGCCAACAGGACAGATGAGCCAGATGTGACACTTGCCATTGCCACGCAGCGAGTGCTCGATGTAGATCACCTTGTTGTGCCACATGCCCGGCTGTTCGTTCAGCTTCATGGCACCCTCGACGGCCTGCTGGCCAAACTCGCGTTTGTCAACATCTACGCAGGTCTTGTAGGTGCAGCACTCGGCCAGAGCCTCTGCAGCAGCACGGTGGTTGTTGCGGAAACCGAAGTAGTGGGGACAGATGCCGACGATGTCGAACTTCTTCTGTTCCTTCAGCTGCTTCTGCTCTTCCTCGTCTTGCTCCGCGCGTACCTCTTTTACTATACCGTGCAGGATGGGATCAGCCAATGCCTCAGCAATCTGACTGCCAGTCCAGGGTGTGGCCGTTCCGATGTTGCCCTTGGTGACAGCGAACACGGGCTGTTGGCTAGCCTCGGCTGTAGCGGGGTTAGTTACTGTGCTGTTGTTGTCAACAGCGTTTACACTCTCGTTGTTGTCGAAAACGAGGCCCTCGACGGGGGCGCTGATGGTTGGATTATCCATATCTCAAAAAACTTTAATGAATAAAAATTTTCTGAGAGCAAAGTTACTAATAATATGAATACGAAACTTCTATAGTCACGTATTGCAGGGGTTTTCGTATAGTAATAGTAGGGGGAGAAATAAAAGCGTACTACGTTAGTACACTTGCGTAGGGTTTTGAGACTTGACGGCTTTAAGGAGGTTGTCCTTGAATATCTTGGCAATACTCCGACGGTCAAGGAAATCACGGTCTTGAATGTCGCTATTCATCCAACCATAGTAGGTGTCGGGCCAATCAGGGCTTACACCTTTTTGAATGGCTTGATAGCTGAACTGATGGTCATGCCATTCTGTTCCCCTAATGGCTGGCGGCATGGAATGCTCCAAATTCTTCGGATAGTTGTCTTTGGGATATACGCCCATACGAGCCATCCGTCTCACAAAGTCTGCCTTGCCTGGAGGAAAATCGCAGCAGTCCACCAATATGCGGTAGGGACCACCCCAGTCCCAGTCGCTTTGAAACTTGGGCAGCGTCAACTTCAGGGCCAGCACAATCTGGTCGTCATCGGCTTCTATCTTCTCCATCTCCAGAATACCCTTGCGACGCAGGTCCTCGGCAATCAGCTCGCGCCTTATCTGCCGCTCATCCTCAACAAATGGGTCGAGCATACCATTGATGACAGCCATCACCTCAGGGGAAGAAACACCGACTTCTGCAGCGCGAGAAAGCAAGAAACTCTGCATTTCCTCTGCACGCTGAAGACGCACCGTCTTGGCTTTGTTTGCCCACCACTTGGCCTCAGAGAGTGTTATCGGGTCGTACTTATTCTCCATCAATTTTGGTGGCATTCAGTTCATCTACAAACCACTGGTAATCCTTGTTCCTCGTTGTAAACTTAATGCTGCGCAGACCGTCAAAACGGAATATGCGCAGATAAGTGTCACGCAACTCAGCCATATATTTGACGGCTTGTAAGTTTGTAGGTACATACTGGCTAAAGGGCGGTTCGTTGTCAAAGTATTCATAGAAATAGAACGGGCTTTTATCGTCGGCAGACACCATGCACGATTGTCCCCCATTGGTATCTTCAAACTCCAGACATACCGCGATATCTGCCATCGGCTGATTATTATCGTCCATAGGCAAGATAATTTTGCAGCCGTATTTCGTCATAGCCCAGCTGAAGGAAGTGGCTATCCTCAATGGCATGTCAAGCATGTCCAGCTTGGCATAGTACTTCATCACATCCTTCAGCTCGCTGATAGATACAGTCTGGTAGTTTTGCGGACAAACCACGTAACAGTCCTCCAGTCTGGTATGCATCCACACCTGTCCGTCTGCGTTCCCTTTTCCTGAGCCTACAAAACAGCCCCCCAATTCACCATTTACACTGACAATGGGATGGCTGGCAACAGACAGCGCACCCTCCTTATCTTCCCTCATCATTATCAGCGTAGCAATGTGCAGGGCAAATTCACCGTTAGTGCCACAGATGATGTTATACGGGGCATCAAGCCTTACTAATTGAGTTTCCATATTATTCTTTGTTTTATTCTCTGCCTGCAAAAATACAAATAATCTTTGAAAATACAAAATATTTATAGTCGTTTCTTACACCTGACAGTCTGACAGTTGAAAACAACACCCCGTTACAAGGGATAAAGGAATAAAAAAGATAGTAATATAGAAGTAGTAGTCGTATCATCATTAAATAATATTTTCCTTTTATTATTCTCTCTTTCCTCACACCTATCATATCTCTCCACCACAACAATGCAAAATCTAACTGTAAGACTGTCAGGTGTAAGAAAACCCTACCTTATCGTCGAATAACCCTACGTTATTTGGCAATAATGGCAGGTTATTTTGTGAGCATTAAATATTTCAAGAAAACATGAAAAATATTTGCCAAAATATTTGCATAATTCAGATATTTTTTGTATCTTTGTAACGTAATTCAGAGATGATTACAAGCGGGATTTCGGGCTACCCGGTGTAGTTAGTCCGAGCGGTTTCTAATACCACAAAAAACATTACAAGCAGTATGATTGAACTGTATCTTTCAAAAGTGTCTGAAACCAGCCAATCGGAGCAGGCAGGCAAGATCTACGCTCGCGTAGATTACAAACAGGAGTTGTCCGTTCAGGACATGGCGCAGCACATGGCTGAGCACAACACGGCGTTCTCTGAGGGAACCATCACGGGTATCCTGATTGACTTCGTGAAGTGCATCCGTGAGCAGGTGCTGATGGGTAACACCGTCAAAATCAACAATCTGGCCATCTTCAAGGCCACCGTGGAGGGCAACGGGCTTGACACGCTCTACGACGCTCAGACCGACAAGGTTGCGACCGCCACGCTTGGCACGCTGAAGGACGGCGACAAGACCGGTCCGGCAGTGAAGGTCATCAAGTTGCTGGCTCAGTCGACAGGCGACTTCACCCGTGAGGAGTTGAAGAAGGACGTGAAGTTCAGCTTCACCGACAAGACCAAGGCTGAGATTGCCGCAGCCAAGGGCGAGAACGCCGGAACCACGAACTCCGGAAACAGCGGAACCACGGGTGGCGGCACGAACCAGGGCGGTGGAACCAACACTGGCGGCGACAACACCGGAGGTGACAACACTGGCGGTGACAACAACGGCGGTGGCGGTAACCCCGGTGGCGGCATGGACCAGAATTGATGTCTGATGTAAGAGGTAAGATGTAAGAAGTTCAACTTTCTCAAGTTGTAGGAGTTAAGGAGTTAAAGGAGTTATGGAGTTAAGACAATACCCATTACACTGATAATTCCATGGAGGATGAGGAGATACTAGACTGATGTCATAACTCCTTAACTCCATAACTCCTTAACTCCAAAAGAGTTGAGCGAATGCGAAACTTAAATAAGAAGTAAGATGTAGCGTATGAAGAAGCGTTTTATTGAGATTGCGGTGAAGGTTGTAGTAGCCGCTCTCACGGCCTTTCTGACGGCCATCACGACGACCTCCTGTATGGGTCACGGACCGATTTCGCTTTAGGAGCGACTACAAAAAAAATCGAGCTCATCGTTTGGTGGGCTCGTTTTTTTATTTGACTCAATACAATGGGAGCCAGCTGGTGATGCTGTATTTGTATTCTCCTGTGAGGCGCGTGCGGGAGATTTCCTTTATATCGTCTCTGATTACCTCGGAGTAACGCCAGCCGATGATTTCGCGTATATAGAAATTGATTGTGGCAAGGGAATAGGTGGCGAAATCAGGCTCTTTGGAGTAGGCGATGAGGAACGTGCGGTAGTAGGGCGAATTTTCCTCGGTAAAATACTTGACTTCGTCATAATTTACAAAGCCTTCATACATTCCCGCAGCATTCAGATTCCACAGGAATTCCTCAGGGTATTCGACGATTTCGACGTAATTGCCCTCTTCATGTTTCACCCAACGATAATCCGTCAGATTGCGCTTGTCGTGAGGCGGAATGGCAATCATTTTCTTTGTGGAATTCTCGTCCTGGCGTTTGAGGGAGTCGTAGTAGCAGTAGCGGCTGCCGTCGCTGTCCATTCTGAAACAACGGCTCCGGTCGATGAAAATGGTGTCGGAAGTTTTGTTCTTGATTTCCACGAAGTACACGCGGTTCTCTTTGTCATTATAGATGGGATCGTCGACCCACTTCTTCAGGAAGTTTATTTCGACGTCGTCGTTCGACATTAGCGAATTGGTCTTGACGCCGAAGATGGCGGTAAAGTCTTTCGATTTTCCGCTGTGACTCAGGAGTGTCTGTGCCGGAGTGAGGCGGTAATGACAGCGGTTGTACCGCCTGATGACCTTCTGGTTTTTATCGTCTGGTCCCACGTAAACCATTTTCTGCGCTACCAAAGTCGTGGAACAAAACAGGCAGCATAAGATTCCTATGAGTGTTTTCGCCTTCATCGTCATACGGGTTGATTGGGTTGTTTATATATTTTGTTGGCAAAATTACTGCAAAAGTGGAAACCTGCAAAGGGGGAAACCCTACTCTTGGGAGGGGAAATCCCTAAAAAATGATATTTATGTTTGGCTTTTCTTTTGTTTTTACGTAACTTTTCGTAACTTTGCCATCGGAAACCATAGAAACGATGAATATGAAGCACAAAATCTTTGCCGCGCTGCTGTTGACGGTGGTAGCGGTGACGGGCGTCAAGGCAACGAACGTCCCGTTGGTAAACAACATCAAGGCTTACGAGCACACGACGCTGAACGGCGAGTGGAACTACATTGTGGACGTGCAGGAAGAGGGCTACTACGACTACCGCATGAATCCCACGCCGTGGGGATTCTTCCGCAATGCCAAGCCCCAGCGGCCGGAGGATCTCGTGGAGTACGACTTCGACAAGTCGCCGACAATGCATATTCCTTCCGACTGGAACACGCAGGACGAGCGGCTGTTTTTCTACGAGGGTACCGTGTGGTTTAAGACCAGTTTTCAGGCTGTGCCGATGGATGACTATACCACCCTACTCTATTTCGGTGCCGCGAACTACGACTGCCGCGTGTGGGTGAACGGCAAGGAAGCCGGTCACCACGTGGGTGGCTTCACGCCGTTCAACATGGACATCAGCGACCTGTTGGTGAAGGGCGAGAACACAGTCATCGTGAAGGTTGACAACAAACGCCACGCGGAGGACGTGCCGACGCTGATTTTCGACTGGTGGAACTACGGCGGTATCACCCGCGACGTGCTGCTGGTGAAAATGCCCAAGACCTACATCGAAGACTACAGCCTCCGCATGGCTCCCGCGGCTCTCACCTCTAAATCAAAGTCGTGCGAACTCAGTTTTACGGCCCAGCTGAACAAGCAGGAAGCCGGTCATAAAGTCGTGGTTTACATCCCCGAACTGAAACTGGAGCAGCAGCTCACCACGGACAGCGAAGGCAAGGTCAGCGCAAAGTTAAAAGTTAAAAGTTCAAAGCTCAAACTTTGGAGTCCGGAGAACCCCAAGCTCTATCAGGTTCACCTGTCGTTGGACACCTCCACCTTCGTTGACTCCATCGGTTTTCGCACCATCGAGACGCGCGGCAAAGAGATCCTGCTGAACGGCAAGCCCATCTTCCTGAAGGGTATCTCTATCCACAACGAGAAACCCAATGGCGGAGGTCGTGCCAATAGCGTGGAGGACGCCCGCACGCTGCTATCGTGGGCCAAGGAACTGGGCTGCAACTTCGTTCGTCTGGCTCACTATCCACACCACGAGGAAATGGTGCGCGAGGCCGAACGCATGGGTATATTGGTGTGGTCGGAAATTCCCGTCTATTGGACGATTGCCTGGCGTAACCCGAAGACCTACGACAATGCCCGCCAGCAACTGACGGACATGATTCGTCGCGACCACAACCGCGCCAACATCATCATCTGGTCTATTGCCAACGAGACGCCACACTCCAAGGAGCGCGACACCTTCCTCGGCAATCTGGCCAAATATGCCCGCACGCTGGACGACAGCCGCCTCATCTCGATGGCTATGGAGGTGACGGGGGCCTCGAACTACGTCAACCGACTGAACGACAACATGAACGAGTTCGTCGATGTGGTCAGTTTCAACCAGTACATCGGCTGGTATCGCGACGTGAACGACGCTCCGAAGATGCGGTGGGAGATTCCCTACGATAAACCCGTCATTATCAGCGAGTTCGGCGGTGGTGCCCGTTATGGTCTGCACGGACAGAAGAACCAGCGTTGGACGGAGGAATTCCAGGAGAATCTCTACAAAGAGAATATCGCCATGATTGACAAGATTGAGGGACTGGCCGGTACGACGCCTTGGATTCTGAAAGATTTCCGTTCGCCGCGCCGTGTGCTGCCTGGCGTGCAGGACTACTACAACCGCAAAGGTCTTGTCAGCGACAAGGGTGAGAAAAAGAAGGCTTTCTACGTGCTGAGAGACTGGTACGCGAAGAAATAACGCAACAAAATCGTTAAAGATTATTATAAGATAACGCGCGTTGAACGGTTTTTCCTTGATTTGCACTACCTTTGCACGTCAAATAGAGAAAGCATTAGTATGAGTGAGCACTTAAACCCGTTTTTTGAACCATACGGGACGCCGCACGATGCGGTGCCCTTTGACCGTATCCGTCTGGAACATTTCGAGGAGGCCTTCATGGAGGGCATCCGTCGCGACAACGAGCAAATAGAGAAAACCATCAACAATCCGGAGAAGCCGACGTTTGAGAATACCATCATCAATACGGAGGAGGACGAAGGCTACTACGACCTGCTGAGCCGCGTGTCGACGGTGTTCTTCAATCTGCTGAGTGCCGAGACGAACGACGAGATGGATGCGCTGGCTCAGAAGATGCAACCCATACTGACACAACATGCCAACGACGTCAGGTTGAACCCGCGGTTGTTTGAGCGCATCCGTTACGTCCATCTGCATCATCGCAAGTTGACGGCGGAGGAAAAGATGCTGCTCGACAATTGCTACGACGGCTTTGTGCGCTCAGGTGCCTTGCTTGACGAAGCCGGTAAGGAACGCTTGCGCCAACTGACGGAGGAGGCATCGATGCTGTCGTTGCAGTTCTCGCAAAACCTGCTGAAGGAACAGAAGGCCTTTACGCTCGACATTACCAACGAGGCACAGTTGGACGGACTGCCCGAAACGGCCCGTGAGGCTGCCGCGCTGACGGCTAAGGAGCAGGGCAAGCAGGGCTGGACGTTTACGCTGGACTATCCGTCGTTCTCGCCCTTTATGACCTACTCGACACAAAGGGAGTTGCGCAAGCAGCTGTATATGGCGCGTAACACCATTTGTACGCACGACAATGCGGAGAACAACCTCGAAATCTGTAAGCGACTCGTCAACCTGCGTCGCGAGATAGCCCAACTACTGGGTTACAAGACCTATGCCGACTACGTGTTGAAGCGTCGCATGGCCTCGAACACCCGCAGCGTCTATCGGCTATTGAACGACCTGATTGATGCCTATAAGCCCACAGCTGTCAAGGAGCGCGACGAACTGAAGGAGTTATTTAAAAAATCTCTCACCTCTCACCCCTCACCTCTCACCTCTAAAATGATGCCTTGGGACTCGGGCTTCTATTCGCACAAGCTGCAGATGAAGAAGTACAACATCGATGCCGAGATGCTGCGTCCTTATTTCGAACTGAAGAGGGTGATTGACGGCGTCTTCGGACTGGCCAATAAGTTGTATGGCATCACGTTCAAGGAGAACAAGGATATCCCCGTCTATCATCCTGACGTCAAGGCTTACGAGGTGTTCGATAAGGACGGCTCGTTCCTCGCTGTGTTCTATGCCGACTTCCATCCTCGCAAAGGCAAGCAAGGCGGTGCGTGGATGACGGAATATCAAGGACAGTGTATCCGCAGAGAGAAAATGGCCAATGGTCAATGGTCAATGGTCAATGAAAGACCGCACGTCTCGGTGGTGATGAACCTGACAAAACCTACGGAGGACAAGCCCGCCCTGCTGACGTTGGGCGAGGTAGAGACATTCCTGCATGAGTTTGGCCACTCGCTGCACGGCATGTTTGCCAACACGCGTTTCGAGTCGTTGAGCGGCACGAATGTCTGGTGGGACTTCGTGGAATTGCCCTCGCAATTCATGGAGAATTTCGCTATCGAAAAAGATTTCCTGCGGACCTTCGCCTTCCACTATCAGACGGGTGAACCATTGCCCGACGAACTCATCAACCGCATCGTCAAGAGCCGTAATTTCATGGCGGCAACGGCCTGTCTGCGTCAGGTATCGTTCGGACTGCTGGATATGGCATACTATACGAAGAAGGACGAATTCACGGACGACATCATCCCCTTCGAGAAGAAAGCTTGGAAGAAAGCCATCCTTGGCGAGCAACTGTCCGACACGTGTATGACGGTACAGTTTTCGCACATCATGGCGGGCGGCTATGCGGCAGGGTACTATAGCTACAAATGGGCGGAAGTGCTGGATGCTGACGCCTTTGCGGTGTTCAAAAAGCACGGCATCTTCAATCAGGAGACAGCCCAGCGTTTCCGCGACTGCATACTGAGCAAGGGAGGCACCGAGCATCCCATGACGCTATACAAGAACTTCAAGGGCAGCGAGCCCACAATTGACGCCTTGCTCAAGCGCAACGGAATAAAAAGAGGGAAGAAGTAAGAGGTAAGAGGTAAGAAGTAAGAAGTCAGAGGGAAAAAGTATGAATAAGGAAAAGCAACTGAAGTTTGACCTGCGCTATCTGGAGATGGCCCGCATCTGGGCTCAGAACAGCTACTGCCAGCGTCGCCAGGTAGGCGCGTTGGTGGTGAAGGACGGCATGATTATCAGCGACGGCTATAACGGCACGCCCAGCGGATTCGAGAATGTCTGCGAGGATGAGAACAACGTGACAAAGCCCTATGTGTTGCATGCCGAAGCTAATGCCATCACCAAGTTGGCGCGTTCGAACAACAACAGCGAAGGCGCCACCATCTATATCACCGCATCGCCCTGCATCGAGTGTGCCAAGCTCATCATCCAGTCGGGTATCAAGCGTGTCGTCTATGGCGAAAAATATCGCCTGACGGACGGCGTCGACCTGCTGGAGCGCGCGGGCATCGAAGTGGTTTACCTCGGAGAATGACGGAATCACGGAATTACGGAATAACGGAATAACGAAATAACAATGGCAAACAATAAGAACAGATTCATGCCTATCATCATGGCTGTCTGCGTAGTGGTAGGAATCCTCATCGGAACATTTTATGCCAACCACTTCTCGGGCAACCGGCTGAGTATCATCAATTCGAGCAGCAACAAGCTCAACAACCTGTTGCATATCGTGGAAGACAAATATGTGGATACCGTCGACGTCAACGACCTTGTGGAGAAGGCTATGCCACAGATTCTGTCGGAACTGGACCCCCACTCCGTCTATATCCCTGCGAAAGACGTGCAGATGGCTAACGACGACCTGCGCGGCTCGTTCTCGGGCGTAGGTATTGAGTTTACCATCCGTCAGGACACGCTGCACGTGCAAAAGGTCATCAGCAATGGTCCTGCCGAAAAGGCCGGATTGATTGCCGGCGATAAAATTGTGGTGGTCGACGGGAAGCCTTTTACCGGCAAGACGCTGACCAACGAGGAGGCTATGCACCGGCTGAAAGGTCCTAAGGACACGAAAGTGAAACTGGGCGTCATGCGTTACGGTGAGAAGAAGATTCGCGAGTTCGTTGTGACACGTGGCGAGATTCCTACGAAGAGCATCACGGCGACCTATATGTTGGATAAGGAAACTGGCTACATCCGCATCCGTAATTTCGGCGAGAATACCTATCCCGAACTGCTCATCGCATTGGCAAAGCTGTCGCAGATGGACTTCCAGAATCTGACCATCGACCTGCGTGGCAACACAGGCGGATATCTGCAGTCGGCCGTACAGATTGCCAACGAATTCCTGCCTAAGAACAGACTCATCGTTTATACACAGGGACGCAAGTCGCCACGTCAGGAGTATCGTAGCGACGGACGCGGATCGTACCAGCAGATTCCACTTGTCGTACTAATTGACGAAGCGTCGGCATCGGCGTCGGAGATTCTGGCCGGTGCCATTCAGGACAACGACCGCGGCACCATCATCGGTCGTCGCTCTTTCGGTAAGGGATTGGTTCAGGAACCGATTCCCTTCACGGATCAGTCAATGATACGTTTGACCATTGCCCGATACTATTCTCCGTCAGGACGTTGTATTCAGAAACACTATACGTCAGGTGAAAACAAGGATTACGAGGAAGATTTGCTGACTCGCTACGAGCATGGTGAATTCTTCTCACAGGACAGCATCAAGCATGAGGGTCCGGCCTACAAGACGACTATCGGACGAACTGTTTATGGTGGCGGTGGCATCACGCCCGACATCTTTATTGCCGAAGACACCACCGACGTCACGTCTTACTACAAGCAGGCATCGATGAGCGGACTGATTATCCAGTATGCTTTCGAATATACAGACCAGAATCGCACGAAATTGAGTCAGATGAAGTCGGTCGACGAACTGGAGAAATACCTGAAGCAACAGAATACGGTTGACAAGTTCGCCACGTATGCTGACCAGAAAGGACTGAAACGTCGCAATCTGATGATTCAGCGCTCGCACAAACTGTTAGAGCGGTTCATCAACAGCCGCATCATTTATAATATCATGAGCGAAGAGGCGTGGATGGAATATCTGAACGCTGACGATCCTGTGATTATGGAAACGTTGAAGGTATTCCGCAACAACAACGCCTTCCCCGCCCCACCCGCCAAAGCAGAAGGGAACAAAAAGGTGGCACGGGCAAATGGCTTTGACTATCGAAGCACCCATCAAAAGATTACCTATACGGTATATCGCTCATGATGACCAAAAAAGAACTGAGGCAAATGATTCGCCAGCGGAAGCAACAACATTCCGTTGGCGAATCGTCTGCTTTCATCAGTCGTCTGAAGGATAACAGCCATTTTGCGCACGCACAAACATTATTATTATATAGTGCCTTGCCCGATGAAGTTCCCACGCAGATTCTTATCAACGAACTTGCGGCACAAGGCAAGACTGTCCTCCTGCCTCGTGTCGTCAATGATACAGACATGGAACTGCGCCGCTATTCCGGTCCTAGGGATTTGCAACAGGGAGCATTCGGTATCTTGGAACCCAAGGGCGAACTGTTTACCAACTACGACACGATTGATGTAGCCATCATTCCTGGCATGGCTTTCGACACAGGAGGTCACCGTTTAGGACGTGGTAAAGGCTATTACGACCGATTCCTCGCTAAATTGTCCCCATCGACCTATAAGATTGGTTTGTGTTTCTCTTGGCAACTTATTGACCAGGTTCCGACCGACGAGCATGACATCCCGATGGATGAGATCATCGTCCAATAACCAATAACCGTTAACCATTAACCGAACTTAATGTCGGTAATCACTTGTTGTCCCACGGCTGCATTGAGTTTGTCCACCAGTTGCTGTTTCATCATCGACAGGTCGGCACGTAATGACGGTGTTGACAGACGGACATACAGCGTTTGGTTGTATATATAGGTGTTCAGGGTGTAGCTGGCGATGATAGGACCTGCCACCTGCGGCCACATATCCACCAACCGTTTCTGTAGCAGCGGAGTCTCCAGTCCCTGTTCACGCAAGTTGCGCAACAGCAGGTCTTTTAGTGATTGGACATCGCGTTTAAACATATCTCTCCATTCTCGACAAAGAATATTTTATAATCCAGCGCAGACGTGCTCAGAATTTGATCCAGATGATCACGATTGGTATCGGTAATGAAAATCTGTCCGAAGCTGTCGCCCGACACCAATTTCACTATTTGTTCCACCCTATCGGCATCCAGCTTGTCAAAGATATCGTCAAGCAACAATAGCGGTGTCGTCTTAGAAGCTGTACGCTTCAGGAAGTCAAACTGCGCCAGTTTCAGAGCAATGACGTAAGTCTTGTTCTGTCCCTGTGACCCTTCACGCTTCATCAAATGGCCGTCGAGCGTAAACTCCAAATCGTCGCGATGAACACCATGCAGGGAATAACCCACGGCACGATCTTTCATCCGGTCACGCTGAATGACATCCAGCAAGGGACCACGCTGACAATGCGACATGTAGTTGAGTCCTACTTGTTCGCGGTGTTGGGAGATGTGCTGATAATACTCCTGGAAGACGGGAATCAATTCGTCCACAAAGTCACGACGACGACGGAAGATTTGTTCGCCTTCCTCAGCCATCTGTTCTTCCCAGATTTGCAACAAAGCGGGGTCTGGCTCCCGATCTTCCATTTTCAACAGGGTATTACGCTGTGCCAAAGCGGTATTGTAACGAACCAAGTGTTCAATGTACGACCGATCGTACTGCGAAATAACCATATCCATCAGTCGGCGACGCTCTTCGCTACCACCCTCAATGAGCAAAGTGTCCGACGGCGATACGACCACCAACGGAATGAGCCCGATATGCTCCGACAGGCGACGATACTCTTTCTTGTTGCGCTTGAAATGTTTCTTCATTCCTCGCTTCATACCGCAAGAAATAATCTCAGAACATTCCAACTCCTCTGGGGTCTCAGAATACAGGCCTTCAATCATACAGAACGGCTCGTCATGGCGAATGACCTGCGAATCGATAGGATTGGAAGCCGACCGACAGAACGACAAATAATAGACCACATCAAGGACATTTGTCTTGCCTGCACCATTCGGTCCGATGAAACAATTCATCTTCGGCGAGAGCTCCAATTGGGTCTCTCCGATGTTCTTATAATTCAATATCGACAGCTTCCTAAGTATCATTGCGAGCGCAAAGGTACGAAATTATTTTGTTTTTATTTGGTTTTTTGCTCACTTATTTGTACCTTTGCACCCGATTTGTCTCCGAACAATAAAAAAATAATTAAAATAATGGCAAAAAACAACGTAAAAGCAGCTCCTGAAGCTATGGAGCAGCAGGTCACCAAGACCGAAGCCTTCTTCGAGAAAAATAAGAAGGCCATCATCATTTGTGTGGTTGCAATCATTGCAATCGTCGTATTAGCTATTCTCGCTAAGAACTACTATTTCGAGCCTCGTGCTAACGAAGCCAGCACCGAGTTGGCTAAGAGTCAGGATCTGTTCCAGCAGGAGCAGTACGACAAGGCTCTGGCAGGTTTCCAGAAGGTTGCTGCCGACTACAGCTCAACAGATGCAGGCAATCTGGCTCAGCTCTACATCGGTCTCTGCCAGGCTAACCTCGGCAAGTGGCAGGAGGCTGTCAACGCCCTGGAGAGTTTCAGCGGCAAGGACGATCAGATGATTACTCCCGCTGCTGAGGGTGCACTGGGCAATGCCTATGCTAACCTCAACCAGCTTGACAAAGCCGTAGAGCACCTGAAGAAGGCTGCCTCGATGGCTGACAACAACTCGTTGTCACCCACGTTCCTCATTCAGGCAGGTGAGATCCTTGAGAGTCAGGGTAAGAAGGACGAGGCTTTGAAGCTGTATCAGGAAGTGAAGGAGAAGTACTTCAGCTCCATGCAGTATCAGACCATCGACGCCTATATTGAGCGCTGCAAGTAATTGACATCCGACAATTATGGCGACTAAAAACTTATCTGAATACAACACTGCCAAGGTACCTGATGCGTCGAATATGATATTCGGCATCGTCGTAGCAGAGTGGAATCCAGAAATTACAGGTGCACTCCTCGAGGGGTGCACCTCTACTTTGGAACGTCATGGAGCACTGCCTGAGAACATCCATGTTAAGACCGTTCCCGGTTCTTTTGAGCTCATCTATGGTGCCCACCAGATGACGTTGAACGACGGTTATGACGCTGTCATCATCCTCGGTTCAGTCATCCGTGGTGAGACGCCACATTTCGACTACATCTGCCAGGGTGTCACCGCAGGTATCGCTCGACTGAACGCTACCAGCAACATTCCCGTTATCTTTGGACTGCTTACCACCGAGAATCTCCAGCAGGCTCAAGACCGTGCCGGAGGCCGACTGGGCAACAAAGGCGACGAATGCGCCGTGGTAGCCATCAAAATGGCAAAGTTCTAATCAAAATAATAAGGAGTCGGTTTCAAGCCGACTCCTTTTTATTTATTTTTCTCCAATCCTCGTATAGACAAATCCCATGTCTTCCAATTCCTGTCGGTCGTAGATGTTTCGGCCGTCAACGACGACATTGCCGTTCATCACTTTCTGAATAACATTCCACGACGGCAGACGGAATTGGCGCCACTCAGTCATCAGGGCAAAGACATCGGCACCATCAGCAGCATCATACATGTTCTTGGCATAGAACACGCTGTCGCCAATGCGGCGTTTACATTCGTCCATAGCAATGGGGTCGAAAACGCGTACCGTAGCGCCGTCCTTCAGCAATTTGTCAATAACAACCAATGCCGGAGCCTCACGCATATCATCTGTCTCGGGTTTGAAACTCAGGCCGATAATGGCTACGGTCTTGCCCTTCACACTACCAACAGCCTTGATAATCTTGTCATATACTATCGACTTCTGACGTTCGTTGACACGCTCAACAGCCTCGATGACCTCCATATGGTAGCCATTGTCCAGACCCGTATGCAACAGCGCCTTCACGTCCTTGGGGAAACACGAACCGCCATAGCCGCAACCGGCATAAAGGAATTTCGTGCCAATACGGGCATCCGTACCAATACCCTTACGCACGGCATCCACGTTGGCCCCTACCCTTTCACACAGGTTGGCAATATCGTTCATAAACGAGATACGCGTAGCCAGCATGGCGTTGGCAGCATACTTCGTCATCTCAGCCGAAGGGATATCCATGAAGATAACGCGGAAATTATTAATCAAGAAGGGCTTGTACAGGCGCGTCATCACCTCCTTGGCTTTCTCCGACTCCGTACCGACTACCACACGGTCAGGCGACATGAAGTCCTTGATGGCTGCACCCTCCTTCAGGAATTCAGGATTCGAGGCCACGTCGAAGGGAACATCGACGCCGCGCTTATCCAACTCTGCCTGGATGGCGGCCTTCACCTTCTTGGCGGTTCCTACAGGTACCGTCGATTTCGTCACCAAAATGGTGTACTTGTTGATGTTCTGACCAAATTGTTTGGCCACGGCCAACACATACTTTAGGTCTGCTGAACCATCCTCATCTGGGGGGGTTCCCACAGCCGAGAACACTACCTCCACGTCGTCCAACACCTCAGTCAGGTCAGTCGTAAACTGCAAGCGTCCGTATTCCACATTGCGCTTGACCAGCTCTTCCAGACCAGGCTCGTAGATGGGCATGATGCCATTCTTCAATTTCTCGATTTTCTGTGTGTCTACATCGACACAAGTCACATGTGCTCCCATTTCGGCGAAGCACGTACCGCTTACCAGACCAACATATCCGGTTCCTACAATTGCGATATTCATAATGAGTAATGTCTAATATTTCGCGCAAAGTTACAAAATATTTCAGTCCCCCGCAAACATTTGCCGGAAAATTTGGCCATTTCGCGAAAAAGATGTACTTTTGTAGCATCATCAAAACAACATCATTATGAAATTCATCAGTTGGAATGTCAATGGTCTGCGTGCTTGCGAAGGCAAGGGATTCAGCGAGACCTTCAAGCAGTTGGATGCCGATTTCTTCTGCCTGCAGGAGACGAAGATGCAGGAAGGTCAACTCGACCTTCAGTATGACGGTTACGAGAGTTACTGGAATTACGCCGACAAAAAGGGGTACTCCGGCACAGCGATTTTCACCCGCCACCATCCACTCAACGTCACCTACGGCATTGGTATCGACGAACACGACCACGAGGGCCGTGTCATCACGCTTGAAATGGAACAGTTCTTTCTGGTTACATGTTACACGCCTAACTCGCAGGACGGACTGAAACGCTTGGACTATCGCATGACGTGGGAGGACGACTTCCGTAAGTATTTGCTGTCGTTGGATGCCCGCAAACCTGTCATCCTGTGTGGCGACCTGAACGTGGCGCACGAGGAGATAGACCTGAAGAATCCCAAGACCAACCGCATGAATGCCGGATTCACGGATCAGGAACGCGAGAAGTTTTCCACCTTGCTTGGGAGCGGATTCATCGACACCTTCCGCACGTTATATCCTGAACAGGTTACCTATTCCTGGTGGTCGTACCGCTTCCAGGCACGCCAGAAAAACGCCGGCTGGCGCATCGACTATTTCGTTACCTCCGAACGTCTGCGTCCGCAGATTGCCGATGCAACCATCCATACCGACATCCTCGGCTCGGACCATTGTCCCGTCGAGCTGACCTTACTTTGACAAAGCGTCAAAAAGCTTATCGAGGGCGGTATCAGCGATTTTCGCGTGGTCGGCGGTTCCCCCGCCGACAGCTGCGTACGCCTCACTAAGCAGCGTGACGAACTTCGAACCGATAATAGCACCAGCGGCATTGTCCTGTGCAGCCTTGAGAGTCTGGGCATTCGAGATACCAAAACCAATCATGCGCGGATTGCGCAGGTTCATCGCATTGATGCGACGGAAATACTCCTGCTTCTGATCGTCGAAACTCTTCTGAGTGCCTGTGATGGAGGCAGACGAAACCATATAGATGAAGCCATCGGTGTGGTCGTCGATGAAACGGATGCGCTCCTCGCTGGTCTCAGGGGTGATCAACATAATGATGCGCAGGTCGTACTTGTCAGCGACGGGTTTCACGATGTTCAGGTAGTCGTCGAAAGGCAGGTCGGGAATGATGGCACCACTAACGCCAGCCTCAACACAGCTTTTACAAAAATCCTCGATGCCATAGTGCAGGATGGGATTGAGATAACCCATCAGCACAAGGGGAATCTCTACCTGATCCTTGATGGCCTTCAACTGAGCAAAAAGCGTCTTCAGATTCATGCCGTTCTTTAAAGCCTGCGTTGCGGCACTTTGGATGACTGGACCATCAGCCAATGGGTCGCTGAAGGGAATACCCACTTCAATCATGGCGATACCGCGACGCTGCATCGTGAGAATCACATCGGCAGTACCTTCAAGCGAAGGACAACCAGCACAGAAATATAAGGAAAGGAGCTTCTTGTCCTTACTATTAGCGAAAAGAGAATTAATCTTGTTCATTGTTCAATGCGTTTAAAAAGTCTTTTAATTTGTTGATGTCTTTAAGGCCGGGGGCCTGTTCGAAGCGAGAGTTGAGGTCGATGCCTGCGCACTTTTTAGAGGTAAGAGGTGAGAAGTGAGAGGTAAGAACCTCTGCGTCGTCGGGGCCGATGCCACCACTGAGGAGAAACGGTGTGTTGCCATCATAGGCTGAGAGCACTGTCCAGTCGAACTGCCGGCCGCTACCACCCACGGAAGGGCACTTCGTATCGAAAAGGAAATAATCCACAAGCCCCTCATAAGTCTTGTATGTCGCAATATCATCCTGTCCACTCACACTGATGGCCTTGATGAGTTTGAGCCCTTTTAACTGAGCACAGTAATCGGCTGACTCATGACCATGCAACTGGATGAAGTCGAGGGCATAGTCATCCGCGATTCTCCTGACCGTCTCGAGATCCTCATCGACAAACACCCCGACGCGCTTGCATTTTGTAGGCAGATAGGCCGGACGCTCACTGACATAACGACTCGACTTCGGCCAGAAGATAAAGCCCATCAGGTCGATACCCAGTGCCTCCACCTCACAGATGTTCTCCGCATCGCGCATGCCACAGACCTTAACGAGAAAGGAACTTTCTCGTTGAGCTTGCTCACGTTCGGCTGAGCTCAAGTAAGCTTGGCTCTGCTCTCTCTTAATCGCAACCTTAACCATCATAGCTTCGAAATGAATTCGCTAAGAGCCTGACCTGGGTCGGCAGTCTTCATGAAGTTCTCTCCGATGAGAAAACCGCGGAAACCTGCTTGCCGCAGTGCCTTCACCGTATCAGGGTTCGAAATGCCGCTCTCGCTGACCTTGACAGCATCATTGGGCAAAAGCTCGGCAAGACGGAAACTGTTTTCTACGTCCGTCACAAACGAACCGAGGTTGCGGTTGTTGATGCCGCAGAGGTCGGGGCCGAGGTCAGCATATTCCAGTTCCGGCTCGGAGTGCATCTCAAGGAGCACTTCAAGTCCTAAGTCATGTGCTTTGTCCAACAGACGTTTGCATTCCTGTTTCGAGAGACAAGCGGCAATGAGCAACACAGCTGAAGCCCCACACAGGGCGGCGGCATAGAGCTGTGCTTCATCAATGACGAAGTTCTTATATAATATGGGTAGCGTGACGCCGCTCTGACGGGCCGTGCGGATGAAGTCGTCCGAACCGCCGAAGTAGTGCTCATCGGTCAGGATGCTCAGTGCTGCTGCACCATTCTGCTGATACGACAACGGGATGATGTCGGCCCTACCCTCTTCCTTGATCCAGCCCTTCGAGGGCGACTTGCGCTTGAACTCAGCGATAATGCCGCTCTTGCTTTGGAGCAATGCCTCACGCAAAGAAGCCTTCTTGGCGCAAAGCTGCTCCAGCTCCAGATGCTTGTGGGCAACGATTTCCTTTAAAATATCTTGCATAATCTTCGTTATTACGTTATACCGTAATTCCGTTATCACGTTATTACGACTCAGCTGTTCAGTTCCACAAACTTCTTGAAGGTCTTCAGGGCATTGCCGCTGTCGATGCTCTCACGGGCAATCTCCACGCACTCCTCGATGCTCTTCTGACCCTTCTCCAACACCTGAATACCAAAGGCGGCATTGGCCAGCACAATATTCTTCTGGGCTGGCAGGGCGCGGTTCTCCAATACAGAGTCGAAAATCTGTGCGGCCTCCTCTTCCGTTGCACCACCGACGAGTTCTTCGGGCTTGGCGATGTCGAAACCGAGGTCTTTGGGTGAGAAGATGCGCTCGTAATCCTTCGTCGTTACCTTGAAATCGCCAGTGAGCGAAATCTCGTCGTAGCCGTCGATGCTATTCACGATGCCGTAGTCGATGCCGATCTTCTGATACACCTGATTGTAGAGGCGCATCTGATCGAGATTGGCGACGCCCAACAGCTGACACTGTGGCTGACTGGGGTTAACCAACGGTCCCAGCAGATTGAATATGGTGGGGAACTGCAGCGCCTTTCGGATGGGACCAACGAACTTCATGGCCTTGGCGAAGAGCTGCGCGTGCAGATAGACGATACCTGCCTCGTTCAACGAACGGTTTAGCTTGTCGATATCATCCGTAAACTTGATGCCGTGATGGGCAATGACGTTCGATGCACCGCTGACGCTGGTGGCGGCATAGTTACCATGCTTGGCGACCTTATAGCCTGCACCAGCAATCACAAAGCAACTTGTAGTCGAAATATTAAACGTATTCTTGCGGTCGCCACCCGTACCTACCACGTCAATATAACGGTCGGCATTAAGGATAGCGGGAACGCCGGTTTCCAGAATACCATCGCGAAAACCCAGCAGTTCGTCAACCGTAACACCGCGCATTTGCAGGGCTGTCAGCAGGGCCGTAATCTGTTCGTTGGGGAATTCACTCTGTGTGATACCAATCAGAATATTCTTCATTTCTTCACGAGACAGCTCCTCGTGGTTCAGCATCCTGTTCAGGATGTCTTTCATTGTCTGTGCCATATTATTTAAAGTTCAATGTTCTAATCGTTTCTTTAGTACGCTTTGACCTTGGTCAAAGAACGTTCAACGTTCCTCGCAACGCCACACTCTCAAAGAGAGAATGTTCAATGTTACAGAAACATCCAGTTTTGCAGCATCTTTCTGCCGTCGGGGGTCAGCACACTCTCGGGGTGGAACTGGATGCCGCGGACGTTCAATTCACGATGACGCAGGGCCATAATCTGGCCTTCGTCTGAGACGGCGGTCACCTCTATGCAATCGGGCAATCCCTCACGAGAGACCACCCACGAGTGGTAGCGTCCGATGGTGATGTCGCGCTCGATGCCGCTGAAGATGGGGTCGTCGGCAATGATGTGGCAGGGCGTCGCCACTCCGTGGAAAACGTCGCTCAGGTTCTCGAGCTTTCCCCCAAACGCCTCACCAATGGCCTGATGACCCAGACAGACGCCAAGGATGGGTTTCTTGCCGGCATAGGTCTTAATCACATCCAACAGCAGACCTGCCTCAGAGGGGATGCCAGGGCCTGGGCTCAAGATAATCTTGCTAAACTGCTCCAGGTCTTCGAGTTCAAACTGGTCGTTGCGCACCACGGTGACCTCCGCGCCCAGCTCTTTCACCAAATGACTCAGGTTATAGGTAAACGAGTCGTAATTATCTATAATAACAATCTTCATATCCGTAAAATCAGTTTAATCCGTGTTTGTTTAAAGTGCTTCTGCCTTCTCGATGGCCTTACGCAGGGCACCGAGTTTGTTGTTCACTTCCTGTAATTCATACTCCACATCGCTCTTGGCAACGATGCCGCCACCAGCCTGGAACCACAGCTCGCCATTTCGCGAGACAAACGTGCGGATGGTGATGGCCTGATTCAGGCTTCCGTCCAGTCCGATGATGCCGATGCAACCACCGTAAGCACCACGGTTGTGCGGCTCGTACTCAGAAATCAGCTGCATGGCGCGAACCTTCGGCGCACCGCTCAACGTACCTGCAGGGAAGGTGTCGATAAATGCTTTGATGGGGTCGGCACCCTCGTCCAACGTTCCAGACACACGAGAAACGAGGTGAATAACGTGACTATAGTACTGCAGGTCCTTATAGAAATCAACCTTCACACCGTGACAGTTGCGGCTTAGGTCATTACGGGCCAAGTCCACCAGCATCACGTGCTCGGCATTCTCCTTCGGGTCGTTGCGCAGATACTCGGCCCCCTTGCGGTCGGCATCGGCATCGCCTGTACGCTTAGTCGTGCCTGCAATCGGGTCGATATAAGCTCTATAGCAGGCATTTCTCTCACCTCTCACCTCTAACCTCTCACCTCTAATGATGCGGCAGTGGGTCTCAGGTGATGAACCAAAAATCCTGAATCCGCCAAAGTCGAAGTAGAACAAATACGGGCTGGGATTGATGCTCCTTAGCGCACGATAGAGCTTGAAGTCGTCACCCTCGTACTTCTGGATAAAACGACGCGAGAGCACTATCTGGAACACGTCGCCACGCAGACAGTGGGCAATACCTCGGCGGATGTTTGCACGGTGCTCGTCGTCCGTCAGTGTCGAACGCACATCACCCACGGGATGGAAGTCGTACGCCTGAACATTCGCCTTGTTCATCGCCTTCAGCACGGCATCGATGTCTGCAGCGTCGCCCAGCGTCACAACTTTCAGCATGTTGTTATGATGGTCGAACACGATCACCACCTTATATAATATATAGAGCACGTCGGGGGCATCGTTCTTTGCCTGCGTCTCGTCCTTCACGGCGATATCCTCGAAATAGCGCACGGCATTGAACGACGTGTAGCCGAACAGTCCGCATACGTCCGCATCATCACCCTCCACCTGAATGTTATCGATGAGGGCATGTATGGCCTTATCCGAGCGGTAGCCTTTGTTCACCTCGTGCTGGAAGGTCGTCCCGTCAGGATAGGTAACGGTAGCAATGCCGTGCCCGATAGCCACGCTGGCAATGGGGTTGATGCCGATAAAACTTCGCGAGTTGTTGGCGTCGTGATAGTCCGAACTCTCCATCAGCGCACTCTGCGGATACAGGTCGCGCAATCGCATATACACTCCCACCGGCGTGTACAAATCCGCCAGAATGGTCTTGCTTGTTGTCGTATATTTGAATGTATTCATAATTGTCAATGTTCAATGTTCAATGGTCAATGTTCAATGTTCAATTAAAAATCCCCGTATTCTTCTGCCATTTGTTTGTTCTTCAAATACGTCTCTACGTCCTTGTCGCCGCGACCGCTGACGGTGAGCACCACCACGTCGTTCTTCTTAAACGTCAGCTTCTTCAGGGCTGCAATGGCGTGGGCACTCTCGATAGCGGGGATGATACCCTCCATGCGCGTCAACTCGTAACCGCCATAGATAGCCTCGTCGTCATTGATGCTCAGCACCTGCGTGCGACCTTGCTTCGCCATGTTGCAATGCATCGGACCCACACCCGGATAATCCAAACCTGCCGAGATGGTGAAGGCCTCCTGAATCTGGCCGTCTTCGTCCTGCATCACGAGCATCTTCGCACCATGCAGGATACCCGTCGTGCCGCGATGAATCGTTGCTGCCGTATAGTCCGTATCCCAGCCGTGGCCGCCAGCCTCAGCCAGCACGATTTTCACACGGTCGTCATCCATATAGTGGTAGATGGTGCCTGCAGCATTACTTCCGCCGCCGATGCAGGCTATCAAGTAGTCAGGATAGTCGCGGCCAATCTTTTCTTCCAACTGCCATTTGATCTCCTCCGAGATGACGCTCTGCATCCTTGCCACGAGGTCGGGATATGGATGGGGACCCATCGTCGAACCGACGATATAGAACGTGTCGCTGGGATGACAGCACCAGTCGCGGATGGCCTCGCTGCAGGCATCGCTCAGCGTCATGTTACCCGTCCTTACGGGATGCACCTCGGCACCCAGCATCTTCATCCTTTCCACGTTCGTGTGCTGGCGCTCCACGTCCGTTGCGCCCATAAACACTTCGCACTTCATGTTCATCAGCGCACACACCGTCGCCGTTGCCACACCATGCTGACCGGCTCCCGTCTCGGCAATGATGCGCGTCTTGCCCATCTTCTTCGCCAACAGGATCTGTCCGATGGTGTTGTTGATCTTGTGCGCTCCCGTGTGGTTTAGGTCCTCGCGCTTCAAATACAGCTGACAGCCGTACTGCTCACTCATCCGCTTGGCATAATACAGCGGACTGGGCCGTCCAACGTAGTCCTTCAACAATGCATGATACTCTGCCTTGAACTCTGCACTCTCGATAATCGGCAGATACGCCTCCTGCAGGTCATGCACGCACTTGTAGAGAATCTCCGGCACGTATGCCCCTCCGAACTCTCCGTAAAAACCGTTTTTGTCTACTTGATAATTGTTCATCTTTTTTATTGTTTAAGTGTTGTCCTTGTTCTATTTCCCTGTTTTGTGCCGCTCTGTCGCAGCCTCACGAATGAAAAAGAGACTCGCCGCAGTCGCGACGAGCCTCCGTTTTATTCCTTTCATGAACACACACGGCTCAGTGCCTCGCGACTTAATCGAGTCTCGAGCGCCACCACCAAGCGTAAGCATTCATTCTTTGTGTCATTTTGCTGTTAAGTTTACTTTTCGTCGGCAAAAGTACACATTTACTTTCATTCTGCCAAATTTTTCTCCAACTTTTTTACGTTTTGTATTCAAATTTAGGATAAAACCCCAATCCGAAGCTATCACATCGTTACGTGTCTTCGCCCACTTTTTTGCTCTGGTGTAATGCTCCAAATCGAATGTATAGCGCTTGCCCGCTACACCTTTGATACAGCGCTGGTCCTGCTGCACAAGGCTGTATGATACATGAAGCAAAAAGCAAAAGCCAAATGCCACAAAAAACCAAAACAAAATACCACAAAAAGTGAGGGCGAGCCGGGAATTTTCAGTGCCATTAGCAATCAAAGTGACGATTACGACAACCTGATCAAGGCTGCACGTAAGGCCGTAGAGCACGGTTATCGTGTATATCTGCTGCCCAATCCCAAGGGTATTCGCTCCGCTGACTTCATATTTGTGCGTAAAGGAGTTTTGAAACTATTCGACCTAAAGACCATCACTGGCAAAAACTCTGTGGGCAATCGACTTGCAGAGTCTATTGGCCAGACAGAGAGAGTGCTTCTCAATATGCAGACGGACTATAATATCCGACGTCTGACACTGGAGATAAAACGCTATTTTGAGATGTCTGCCGCTGTACAAGAAGTGTTGATTTACAGTGGTAGTAAGGAGATTTCCATCAAGCGAAACATTGCAAGCAGCAAAGGATTCTTGAAAATGATGATGAATAGTTTCAGATAAAATCAAAGCCGCGAGTAAGCGAGAGCAGAACCAAACGTGTTTGAGTTATGACGAGCGGAAGCGGTTTCGACAAAATCAAAGCCGCGAGTAAGCGAGAGCAGAACCAAACGTGTTTGAGTTATGACGAGCGGAAGCGGTTTCGACAAAATCAAAGCCGCGAGTAAGCGAGAGCAGAACCAAACGTGTTTGAGTTATGAC